>Ga0172371_10000076_pt1 | contig 123155 bp, 114 predicted proteins | sample Lak12m_FD_114543 | JGI IMG/M metagenome (GOLD analysis project Ga0172371, IMG submission 114543) | Freshwater microbial communities from Kabuno Bay, South-Kivu, Congo - kab_022012_12m | ecosystem: Environmental > Aquatic > Freshwater > Lake | place: Democratic Republic of the Congo...
CCCCGCGAGGTGCCAAGGCCCGAGTCCTGCGGGAAAGGGAGTAGTGGGTCCACTCCCAACGCGTGTTCGCGGGCGAATTCGCGCAGCCGTTGACATGACCACCCCGACTTGGTCTTCCGGGGCAGGCTCGGCAACTTCAGCCCGGCCCCTCAGGAGGCCATGCGCACCGCCGAATACGACGGTCTTCTGGCGGGCCTGCGGGGCTTCGGGGCTTCCTGGAACCCGTGGTTGCCGGCGGCCCGAGGCGAGGCTGCTGTCCTGCTCTGGCGAGTGACGGAGAAGTGAGGGGAAGGCTGGTCGGGTAGGGTCGGGGGAGCTCGACTCTACCCCGTCACTAACGCCGCGATCCGCACCGCCGCCTCTTCCTCCATCGGAGGGATGGCATGGGAATACACGTCCAAGGTCAGCGCCACCGTCGAATGCCCGAGGCGATCTGACACCACCTTGGGGTGGATGCCGGCCGCGAGAGCGAGCGTCGCGTAGGTGTGCCGCAGCCTAGAGCGTCATGGCTGGCACCCCTCAGCCTGCCCCTTTTGATTATGCTCAGGACCCGGGTGGTCCGCCAGGTCGGTTGACGGTTGCTCGTTTTGAGATTCCGTATGTATGTAGACACGCGGCCAAAGTGGGTAAACAAGAAGCAAGTGGGGCGGTCCGTGAGGACCTTGAGCCGCGTTTCGCGCACGCAATCTTCCCACCACGAGACCTGCCGTCGAACGGCCAGAGCGATCAATCGGGGTGGAGACACGTATGGCCCCCTCAGAACCCAACCTGAGCAACTGGGCGCTCGTACAGCGTCGCTTGGAGATTCTCAACAACGGCGATTTCGCCAACCTGATGGAGGTTCTAGACGAGGACTACGTCAACACATGGCCTCAGTCCGACGAGATAGTTCGCGGGATTGAAAACATGCGTCACCTGCTTGAGGGCCATCCGTACGCCGAAGGAGGCGCGCCGGGCTTGATCGTCGACGCCCACCTCGTTGAACCGGGGTCGCACGACACCCTTGGTCGCGCTACGAAGGGTGAGGACCCCCCGTTTGGCGCCGTGCGTGGCGTACTTAGGACCCTCCTGCTCATGCTCGAGGGCGGAGCCACCCACGTGGGCGTGGCCACCGATCACGTCATCGAGTCCTTCCGGAATGAACTCTGGCCGGGCTACAAGACCGGGGCCGGTGTGGAGCGGGCCCTGCTCGCGCAGTTCCAGCCCCTCGAAGATGCGCTGACCGCCATGGGCGTGACGGTCTGGCCCATGGTCGAGCTGGAAGCCGACGATGCCTTGGCCTCGGCCGCCTGTCTCGCCGCGGCCGACCGGCGGGTAGAGAAGGTCTGCATCTGGACCCAGGACAAAGACCTGGCGCAGTGCGTTCGCGGCGAGCGGGTGGTGCAGGTCAACAGCAGGCACGGTACGATCCGTGACGCGGACGCGGTGCGCGAGAAGTTCGGCGTTCCGCCCCACCGTATCCCCGACTACCTCGCACTGGTGGGTGACGCGGCTGACGGGTACCCGGGCATTCGTGGCATCGGCCCGGTGACCGCCGCCAGACTGGTGAACCGGCACGGTGGCGTCGAGGAGTTTCCGCCCGAACTATTGGGCGACAGGCGTCCCCTCGCCCTTCTGTTCAAGGATCTGGCGACTCTGAGGACCAACGCCGCCGTATTCACCAACGTGGACGAACTCGAGTGGTCTGGCCCCACCTTGGAGTTGGGCCCCTGGGCAGAGCGCATGGGCGAAGCTGGTCTCGTGGAGCGATGCCGCAGTGTCCGAGCCGAGGCACGTGAACGACGGGGTCTGGATATCGGCCGCGAGTTCTGTTGACAAACACATCTGGCGGGCATCCAATGGAAGTAGGTCCACGATGCGGCCCGCGATCCTCACGGTTGGGCCACCTGGTACGCCGGACTGGGGGAGGCGGAGGAGGTGCAGGGCGACGGCGGCCAGGGCACGGAATGTTTGCACAATTTGACGGGCACGATCGCGGGAGGGTGTGTACGTCGCGGTGATGGCGTCGACGACTGTTCCTATCGGAGTTGTCCTGACGCAGCCCGCAGATCACTGGTATTGGATTGAGTTCGGGGGTCGGCTCACATACGAGCCGACGCTCAGGGCATGTAGGAGAGCGCTCGTCGCATCGCGCCGGGCCGAGGGGTCGCAGGGTCCGGGACAGGGATGTGTGCTCAAGGGCACCGGCAGCATCGTGACCTCGGGGGAGGAGATGAATCGCGTGAAGGCCAAATTCCCCTGAGCGCGTTGGAGTACTCGCCGTCCCCCCGGGAGTTGCGGACGTCTGACCGTGGCTCGTTGCCATGGCGGCTCGGTTGACGGACTCGCCGCAAAGGACTAGTCTCCCCGGCTGTCCGCAGTCCCCATCGAAGGGTCGCCATGATCTTGACTCCAGCGCGGTGGAGGGTGGTCTCTGCCTTCGCCGCCGTCTACATCATCTGGGGAACCACGTATCTCGCCATCCGCTTCGCGGTAGAGACCATCCCTCCCTTCCTCATGGGCGGCCTCCGCTTCATCCTCGCCGGTCTGCTGCTCGATGGGTGGACGCGGTTGCGCGGCGTCGGGCGCCCAGAACGATCGCACTGGAAGCCCGCGATCCTCTCCGGGGTCCTCATGGTAGCCGTCGCACAAGGGACTGTGGTGTGGGCGGAGCAGTACATCGCGTCGGGGTTGGCCGCGGTCCTGGTGAGCATGACGCCGATCTGGATGATGACCCTCGACTGGGCGCGTCCAGGCGGACAGCGACCCGACCGGATGCTTCTCGCCGGTGTCTTCACCGGCTTCGTGGGCGTGGTGATACTGCTGGCCCCCTGGCAATCGGGCCGACGCGACGCGCTTCTTGCCGGCGCAATCGCGGTGATCATCGGCTCGATATCTTGGACGGCGGGGTCTCTGTACGTCCGGACTCTGCGGCACTCTGCCTCCCATCTCCAAGCCACCGCGTTGCAGATGACGTGTGGGGGGGCCTTGCTGGTGGGGCTGCCCGGCAGTTGAAGGTCCAGAATCACGACGTCGCTCGGAGACCAGGCGTAATGCGTCATGGCTACTGCCTGCCTCGCCAACCACCTCAAAGCGCGAATCGGGTTCCAGGATGGCACGAAGACCGGTGGCGGCCATGACGACCCGTCTTGCCGCCCGTGTCGATACCGTCAATACCGACTGCGGTTCCGGCGCGTGCGTCGCCGGCGGCGGTCGCGGCGCCGGGGGCCGCGGAGCGGGGTGCGTGAGGGCCACCCAGTAGTACCCCCACACCCACCAGCAGTCTGTCGACTGAGAGCAGGGCGGACGCCACTAGGCGCCGCCCTGCTCGCATGACCGCTGCTCTGCCCGCTCGACCGAGATGGACTCGACCGGGTTCTGCAAGAAGTGCTCGTCGCCACGGGGCATCGCGGGAGAGCTATGATGACTGCGGTGGCGCGCGGCTCGTGGCGCTGTGGTGGATTCAGCACTGAGGGGGAGCAGATGATCTGGCCGGGGTTGGTTCTTCTCGGGTTGGTGGCAGGCGCTGTTAGCGGCCTGGTCGGTATCGGTGGTGGAATCATCATCGTTCCTGCGCTTGTCATGCTCTTCGGTTTCAGCCAGAAGCTTGCACAGGGCACCACGCTGGCGCTGCTGGTACCTCCCATCGGCCTACTCGCAGCCCTCGCCTACTATCAGCAAGGTCTTGTGGATATCCGCGCGGCCGCCCTTATTATCGTGGGATTCGTGGTCGGCAGTCTTCTCGGTGCCCGCTATGTAGCCCACTTGTCTAATGCTACAGTGACCCGCATCTTTGCGGTCTTTCTTATTCTCGTGGCCATCAGGATGCTCATTAGCGCCAAGGCCTAGCTTCGGCATCGGGCATGGTGGTTCTCCTCGGTGTAGGTGTCGCGCTCTGCCGGCCGGCCAATGATGGTGGGATGCCCCGACAGGGCGCCGGTGTCGATTACGCGGACCTCGACCCCGTCGTCCGCGGTCTGGACCTCGATCGTGACCGAGCCGTGCTGTGTGTGCCGCACCGCGTTGCTGAGGAGGTTGCGCAGCAATCCTTTCACAGGGCAAGGGGAATAGGGACCCGCACGCCTTGGGTCGGGTTGAACTGCAAGAGGAAGGCCGATTCGTATGATTGGAGTGGCCGGCCCTGGAGGTATTCCGCGCAACTCGGCGATGCCCGGCTTGGCCACAGTTCATCGGGCCGACGTGGTCATCGTGGGCGCCGGTCCTGCCGGGTGTGCCGCCGCCACATTTCTCGCCCGCGAGGGAGTCGACGTGCTGGCAGTCGACCGGGCGACGTTCCCGCGTGACAAGGTGTGCGGCGACGGCCTGGCTCCGCGCAGCGTGTCGATGCTCCGCAGTATGGGCGTGGAACAGAAGCTGCGCACTCTCTCCTACCGGCCGATCCACCGCTACCGCATCGTCAGCACCTGGGGGGACGCGGTGAAGGCCGACGTGCCCGCCTTCGGCAAAGGGGCCGGTTACTCTCTCGTGGTGCCGCGCAGGGATCTTGATATGCTTCTCGTCGACGCGGCCCGCGAAGCCGGGGCCCGCATCTGGGATGGGGTACACGCGTTGCGGGGAACCGAGGCCGGCGGCGGGCCATCCGTGGAAGCACGCGGGCCGGACGGCGCGCCCTTACTCCTTCGCAGCCGGGTGGTGGTGGGAGCCGACGGCTCAAGAGGATCATTCTCGCGCACCGTGATCCCGGTTCCCCGCTCGGAGCCCTACGCGATCGGCATGCGGGCTTATGTTGAGGGTGTGGAAGGCTTGGACGGGGCTCTCAACTTCTTTCTGGACCGTGATCTGTTGCCCGGTTGTGGGTGGATGTTCCCCAGTGGAAGAGACGGTGGGCCCGCCAACGTCGGGGTGGGTCTTCCGACGCGGGCGCTGCGTCGCCGGCCCGAGCACCTTCGAGATGTGTTCGATCGGTTCCTGGGGCCTACGTCCCTGGCGGGACCTCATCTGCGGGGTGCGCGCCTTGTGACGTCGCCCGCTCCGTTCCCCTTGCGCAGCGGTCTTCTGCGCGGGACCCGCCGAGTGGGGAGTGTGCTACTCGCCGGCGACGCAGCCGGCCTGATAGACCCGTTCTCCGGGGAAGGTATCGCGTACGCGCTGGACAGCGGGCGCATGGCTGCGCTCGCGATCGTTCGCTCGCTGAGGTCAGGCCACCTGAGCGAGTTGGCCCGCTACGATGCAGCCGTGTGGAAGGAGCTATCATTCGAGTTTCTTGGCGCCTACTTTCTGCGCCAGATCTTGGCGAGACCGTGGGGCAACGGGCTCATGGTTCGCCTTCTGCAGCGCGATGCCGGACTGGCGCGGGGGGGCATCGGTCTGCTCTCCAGCACGGTCCCGGCGACGTGGTTGCTGCGGCCCATGATCTGGCGGCGGGTGTTGGCCCCGCGGCGGTTGACCGGGGTGGTGTCGGCGCGCGATCCGGCCTGGGGCTAGTATCGTGAAAGCTTTCTCCGGGAGGAGGACATGTTGAGGAGCAGCAACACCGGCAGCGACACCGCTCCCGAGTACACGACGGCTTTCAACGCCTTCATCGAGCGGCATCCTTCGTACGCCGGGACCGCATCGCTGGACCGGCTCAGGACCGTGGACTACGCTCGTCTCGACGATCTGGGCCATACCTACCTCGACTACACCGGGGGATCGCTCTATCCGGAATCGTTGCTGCGGCGGCACTTTGAGTTGCTGAGCGGCAACGTCCTGGGCAATCCTCATTCGCACAACCCCACCTCCGCAGCGAGCACGACGCTCGTCGAGCAGGCGCGGGAGGCGGTGCTGTCGTTCTTCGGAGCCTCGCGGGACGAATACGAGGTCATCTTCACCGCCAACGCCAGCAGTGCGCTCAAGCTCGTGGGCGAAGCATATCCGTTCGAGCCCGGCGGCCATCTCCTGCTTAGTTACGACAACCACAACTCAGTGAACGGGATCCGCGAGTTCGCACGCCGGCGGGGGGCGATGGTCACGTATGTGCCGGTGACGAACCCGGACTTGAGACTGGACGAGCATCTTCTCGCGGAAGCCTTGGCTCACACGGCATCGCGCGGCCGTCGTCTGTTCGCCTACCCGGCGCAGTCCAACTTCAGCGGCGTCCAGCACCCGCTTGCGTGGGTCGACTCCGCGCACGACCAGGGTTGGGATGTACTTCTCGATTGCGCTGCCTATGTGCCGACGAATCGCCTTGACCTCCAGGCCGTCAATCCTGACTTTGTTGCGTTGTCCTTCTACAAGATGGTCGGATATCCGACCGGTGTCGGAGCGCTCCTTGCTCGTCGGCAGGCGCTTGCGAAGCTGGAGAGACCTTGGTTCTCCGGAGGCACCATCAGTTTGGCATCAGTGCAGGGAGAGGGATGGCACCGTCTCGCCCCCGCCCCGGCCGGCTTTGAAGACGGCACCGTGAACTATTTGAGCCTTCCGGCGGTGACCATGGGTCTCGAGTACCTTGGGTCGATAAGCGTGGAGACCGTTCACCTGCGCGTGACGATCCTCACCCAGTGGCTGCTCGAGGAGATGCTGGCGCTCGAACATAGCAACGGGGCTCCCATGGTGCGTCTCTTCGGGCCGCGAAATACAGACCGGCGTGGTGCGACGCTTGCGTTCTACCTTCTTGATCCCGATGGTCGGGTGTACGACGTGTACCAGATAGAAGCTCTGGCCGGTGCACAACGCATATCTCTGCGCACGGGGTGCTTCTGCAACCCGGGTGACGGCGAGATCGCCCACGAGATCGAGCGCGAGGAGATGGCCGCCTGCTTCGAAGAGTCCCGGGCTCTTGTGACCTTCGAGCAGTGCTACCGGATCATCCAGGATGCAACCGGGAAGGTTCCGAACACGGTCCGGGTATCCCTGGGTCTCGCGTCGAACTTCGCCGATGTTCTTCAGCTCGTGGGCTTCGTGGCCGGTTTCAAAGATGTAGTCTGGTGGAATCGCTCGTGACAGCAACAGACGGTGACGTAAAGGGGCTCGAACGACTCATCCGCGGGATGCCCAAGGTGGAGTTGCACGTGCACCTCGAGGGTACCCTCGAGCCCGATCTGGTCAAGGCCCTGGCTGAACGAAATCGGGTCGCCATCCCGTTCTCCGGCGTCGAGGCGTTGCGGTCGGCCTACGAGTTCGTCGACCTGCAGCACTTCCTCGACCTCTACTACCAAGACGCGGCCGTTCTGCTGACCGAGCGGGACTTCTTCGACATGACGCGCGGGTATCTCCTGCGCGCGCATGGCGACCTGGTGCGTCACGCCGAAGTGTTCTTCGACCCTCAGACGCACACGGCTCGGGGGGTCCCTTTCGTGGAGGTCATCACCGGCATCCACGCAGCCCTGAGTTGGGCCGAACGTGAGCTGGGTCTCACCAGCCGCCTCATCATGTGCTTCCTGCGCGACCGGAGCGTCGAATCGGCGGAGGAGACGCTGGACCGGGCACTCCCGTTCAAGACATGGCTGACCGCGGTGGGTCTTGACTCCGCTGAGGTGGGGAACGCGCCGGAGCGCTTCGCGGCCGTGTTCGAACGGGCCCGCGCTGCCGGACTGCTGGCGGTCGCACACGCCGGGGAGGAAGGACCGCCGGCCTACATACGTCAGGCCCTCGATCTGCTGCATGTGGTCCGTATCGACCACGGTGTCCGCTGCCTGGAGGACCCTGCGCTGGTGGAGCGTCTGGTGGCGGAGCGGATTCCGCTGACCGTGTGCCCGCTCTCGAATGTGCGGCTTCGGGTGTTCCCGACGCTCGCACACCACAACCTGAGGCTCATGCTCGAGCGTGGCCTGCGGGTCACGGTGAACTCCGACGACCCCGCCTACTTCGGAGGGTACATCTCCGACAACCTGCTTGCCGTACAGCGGGCACTCAGCCTCGATCGCGGATACCTTTTTGCGCTCGCGGGTAACGCGGTGGAGGCCGCCTTCGTGGATGAGGAGCGCCGGCGGGAGCTGCGCGTTGAACTTGAGACCTACGCCGCCGAGACACGGACGCCCCGCGTGGTACGGTGGAGGTAATCTGAAAGCGGGGCAGTTCGACCGGAGGCCGACATGAGTTCACAGAAGAAGCCTTCGCGCGCTCAAGGTGGGCTGAAGGTCGTGGCAATCGGCATCGCCCTGGAAGAGGGAACACGCCTTGCGCGGAAATACGGCCCTGGACTGCTCGACAAGACGGTCGAAGCGGTCATCGAGAAGGGACCTCCGTTGGCTGCCAAGGGGTGGGAGACGGTCAAGACCGAAGTCCCGCCGGCTGCGGGCAAAGCCAAGGATGTTGTTGCTGCTGCAGGGAGGCGGGCAGCCAGAAGAACCAAGTCTCTGGGACGAACGAAGAAGGTCGCTCACGAGGGCACGGAGACAGCGCCACCTGTACCGGCGGACGACGGCCACGAGGGGCAGTGAGGTGGGTACAGGTTGAGGTCAGACGGCTCACGAGCATGACCACTTCGAGCCGTATGACCGTCTGCGCGGAGAGAGAACTGTGACGCACATCCAACTCAATACCGAGGCCCCTGACTTCGAACTCCCCGACTTCAACGGGCGGGCATTCCGACTTTCCGACCTCCGGGGTCGGGAGAACGTTCTTCTCGTCTTCAACCGGGGGTTCACCTGACCATTCTGCCGCGCGCACATGGCGCAGTTGCGTCAGGACTTTGCTGAGTTCACGGATCGCCAGACGGCCATCGTCGTGGTCGGGCCGGAGAAGCCGGATGCCTTCGGCCGCTATTGGGCCGAGAACCGGCTGCCGTTTGTCGGTCTTCCCGACCCGGAGCACACAGTGCTGAAACTGTACGGACAGGAGATCAAGCTGTTCAAGTTCGGGCGGATGCCGGCCCAGGTGCTGGTGGATAGGTCAGGGAAGGCGCGTTTCATCCACTATGGCCACGATATGAGCGACATACCCAAGACCTCCCGGGATCTCGAGATGATCGACGCTCTTAACGCGGAAGGGCTCCCTTGATTCTCAGGGCCTATGCTTGGCTATAGACTGTGAAGCGCCGCGCTGTCGCGTATAGGCGGAATCTGACCCCGTCGCGAGGGGAGAGGAGTAGTCGTGGAGGGTTCTGCACAATCGGGCGCCGAGGGAGGCAAGGGCGGGCGTCGGGTGTTCCTGGATCGCATGGCCGAGCGTCTCGGTGCGGCCGCGGGTGTCAAGAGCGCCTACGGCGAGCCCGTCGAGCGCGATGGCGTCACGGTGATCCCGGTGGCCAAAGTGGCCTGGGGCTTCGGGGGCGGAGACAGCAGCGGGACCCCGCATCCTGCCCGGCGCAAGGGGGGGGGACCAGGCGGCGGGGGAGATTCCGACGGGGGACACCTCCGCATCGGACCGTCCGGCGGAAGACTCTCCATCCGGGGAGGGCTCCGGGGGAGGCGGCGGGGTTTCGGTCTCGCCGATCGGGTATGTGGAGATGGTCGGCGGGACCACGCATTTTCGGCGGATCTGGACTCCCGGGCAGATGGCCCTCATGGTCTGCGCATCGGGTGTTGGCATAGCATTTGCGGCTTGCGCCGTGGGTCGCCTTGTTGCGAGGATCGGGCGAACATGTGGATCCGCGATGTCGGGTCGCTGAGGGCCGAAGCGGGGCTGAGTTCAGCCCCTCACGCGGGCTGCCGGACGGACCAGTGGTTGACGGGCGGTGTCCGCGGTCGCATCGGGGGGGAGTAGTCTCCTTGGTCCGGCGGTCGGCTCGGGGAAGAGTCTGCCTGTTTGGCGCACTGTGGGTCGCCGCCTGACACGGCGGTCACCGGGGCGTCCGGCACGACAGACGGGGGCCCGAGGACGGACTGGGGTACCGAGAAGATGCTCGCCCCTTCGTCCCAGCCCGCAGCGCCGTCGCCGCCCATCGGAGGTCGCTTGGCTGCGCGGCCGCCGTTTCCGTTCCCGTTCCCCGGCAGGCCGTAGACTGCCGCGCCATGGCCCATGGCTTCGGAGGCGCCGGCGAACGCGCCCGACCCGCCGCCTACGAAGGCGGGCGACGGCGGTGGCGGGTATGAGCCGTAGCCGTAGCTAGGCGTGGTAGGCTGCGTCGGATTGAGCGGCATCGGATATGCGGCTGCGGTCAATGACGTCGGCAGCCGGCCGTCTTTGCACTTGTCCGGGAGAAGGAGAAGGATCACGAGCCCGAGGATGCCGAAGAACACGCCCAGCAGTCCGAGAACGCCCGGGTAGCCCTTACCGGCCGCATACGACCAGCAGCCCCAGGCAAAGAAGACCACGCTCGCGAGCATGATCGGCACGGCCAGCAGTGTCAAAGCTGGTCGTCCTGACAGGACCAAGAGGATACCGACGACCTCGAGACCGATTCCCACCCCGACACCGATGTTGGTCGCCGTCTTCTTTGCGGCGAGCATGAAGCCTCCCTTCGTGAAACTCCGGATGCTCAAGGTATCGGTCGGTCGGCCCCGTAACTTGACCCCCGGCCCTCACCTCCTACCAAGAGATCACCGGTGAGAGCGGGCCCGGCGAGATCCGTACTATGCCGGGTCGGCATCCGTGACGATCGCCGAAGAGTCCTCTTGGAAGGGGTGCGTACGGACCACGAGCGCAAAGAGAAAGGGATAGGCCGTCTTGAGGTGCTGTGCATATTCCACCCAGATAGCGGCGAGTTGCCCGTAGACGCGTCGAGTATCGGCCGCCAGGTGGGCTTTGTCGGCCTTCGGGAGGTCGGTCAACCGCGGTCGGTAGTCGAGCTCCTCGCACAGGTGGAATATGGCCCAGAGCAGGTCGGTGAACTGGGTGTGTTCGAGCAGCAGCGGGTTCTCCAGCAGGCGCACCATGAAGTCTCGGTGCCCGGCCAGCTGATCTCGGAGGGCCGGAAGGTCGAGCAGGTCGATGTCGATGTTCTGGTCGAGCGCACGGGCGAAGGCGGCGGCCTTGTCGAAGTCCTGCTTCTTCCAGCGACCGTTGACGTCGAGGTACGTGCGCAGGTCATCCCGCTGATTGACCGCCGGCGTGAGGCCGGCAAGCAGGCGGTTGCCGATCTCACCGAAAAAGGCTCCGATTACCATGTTGAGTTTGTTGCGGACCGTCCGGCGTTCACGACGGGCCAGCAGCCCTTCGACGATCACGCCCACCAACAGCACGGAGATAGGCAGGAATACGATGTCCAACACGAGGTAGAACAGCAACGTATAGAGGTCGCGAAAGAGTAGGTAATGGATCGCGAAGAGCGCCACAGAGGTGGCCACCAGCAATACGGCGAGCCGCAGGACGAACGAACTCTCGCTGTCGCGCATCTACATGCCTCCGCCGCCACCGGAGGGCCACAGATAGACGAGCGTGAATAGGACGACCCACACGGCGTCGACGAAGTGCCAGTAGTAGGTGCCGGATTCCGCCAGCGCCATGGCGGTTCCACGAGAAGGCTGCTGAAGATCGACGCCTTGGCCCCCACCGCCCCCTGATGGCGAAGCGTCACTTTTCTGCAGCCCAACGGGTTCGATGCCGCTCTCACCCCGGGTGTGCCGTGCCCGAGCAGTAGCCACGATCAGCACGAGTATGCCGGCGAAGACGTGGGCGCCGTGAAAACCGGTAAGGGTGAAGAAGGTGCTTCCCATCACGCCGTCACTCAGACCGAAGCCGGCGTGCGCCCACTCGTAGACCTGCACTCCGAGGAACAGGATTCCCAGCACGACGGCACCGACCATGCCCGCGGTGAACCGGCCCCGGCGCCCGGCGCGCAGGCTCAGGAGCGCCCAGTGCGCGAACACGCCGCTGCTGATAAGTACCAGCGTGTTAACAGCCGGGATGCGGGCGTCCAGAAGAGGTAGCCCATCCGGCGGCCAACCGCCTACGCGCATGCGCAGGTGGACGTAGGTGTAGAAGAGGGCGGCGAAGAAGACGGCTTCCGAGGCGATGAAGATCAGTGTACCCGTGACGGCGGCAGGGCGTTGTCCCGCGTTCGCGGGCGCCGGCTCCTCCCACGGTTGGTATGCCCACGCCACCAGCACCGCGAAGAGGAAGATGCCCGCCATGACGGGCACCAGTGGAGTGCCCAGTCCCCCGGCGGCGACGCCGACCAGACCGGCGGCAGCCAGCGCCGGCAGCCCCGAACTCTGCGGCACGGCGGAGGCGGGCCCGTGCGCCGGGCCCGCCTCCGCGGCGACGGGTCCTGCATCGGCGGTCGCGGCGACGGTCGTCCCCCTGTCGAGGGTCGCCGACGCGGGGACGTTCGAGCTGAAGCGTTTCATGCTCTCCGCCCGCCAATCGGCCTGGTCGGGGTGCTTGAGGTCCCAAAGGGGCCGGGGGCTGCGAACAAAGGGCGGACGGTCGAAGTTCTGCGGAGCCGGGGGTGAGGTGGCGGCCCATTCGAGGGTCCACGCATCCCAGGGGTCGTCCCCGGCAACGGCGCCGCGACGTAGGCTGCTCAGCAGGTTGTACAGCAGCACGATCACGCCCACGGCGATCAGGTAGCCCCCAAGGGTCGACACCAGATTCCAGATCTCCCATCCCTGACCCGGCTGATACGTGTAGACGCGCCGGGGCATCCCCAGCATGCCGAGCAGGTACATGGGCAGGAAGGTGAAGTTGAAGCCCATGAAGAGCAGCCAGAAGTTGGCTTTGCCCAGCCGTTCGTCCATGAGCCGTCCGGTAACCTTGGGATACCAGTAGTAGATCCCCGCGAGCACGCCGAACAGGGTCCCCCCGAAGAGCACGTTGTGGAAATGGCCCACGAGGTAGTAGCTGTCGGTGACCTGCCAATCGAAGGGGACCACAGCCAGGGTCACGCCCGTGAGCCCCCCGATGGTGAAGAGCCCGATGAAGCCGATGGCGAACAGCAGCGGTGGCTTGAAGCGCAGCGACCCTCCCCACATGGTCGCCAACCAGTTGAAGACCTTGACTCCCGTGGGTATGGCGATCAGCATGCTGGCTCCCGCGAAGAGCGCGTTCAGCGTGTTCCCCAGCCCGACCGCGAACATGTGGTGGGCCCAGACCGTGAACCCGAAGAAACCGATGACCATGACCATGATCATCATGGCCGAGCGTCCGAAGAGAGGTTTGCGCGAAAAGACCGGCACCACCTCGGAGAGGATGCCGAACGCGGGGAGGATCAGAATATAGACCTCCGGGTGTCCGAAGAACCAGAACAGGTGCTGCCAGACCAAGGGGTCGCCGCCGCCCACGACGTCGAAGAAGTGCGTGTGATAGTGACGATCGAGATAGAGCATCGCCAGCCCGGCCGTGAGGCTGGGGATGGCGAACAAGATGAGGAAGCTGTTGATGAAGTTCGACCATACGTAGATAGGCACCATGCGCAGGTGCATGCCGGGAGCGCGCAGGCGGAGGGTGGTAAGAATGATGTTGATGGCTCCCACCATCGACGACACGCCCAGTATGGCGAGCGAAAGTATCCAGAAGTCCACCCCGTTGTGGGCCGAGTACAGGCGCTCGGTGAGGGGCGCGTAGCTGAACCAGCCGGTATCGGGAGCTCCCCCGAAGATAAAGCTGCCGTAGAGGAGGAGACCCGCAAAGAGGTAGACCCAGTAGCTGAACGCGTTCAGCCGGGGAAACGCCATGTCGCGGGCGGCGATCATGAGGGGCACCAGGTAGTTGGCCAGCCCGGCCAACATGGGCATGGCGAACAGGAAGACCATGGTCGTGCCGTGCATGGTGAAGATCTGGTTGTACTGCGCTGGCGTGAGCAGCCCGTTCTCGGGTCGGATCAACTGGGTGCGCATCAGCATGGCCATGACGACCGCGGCGGCGAAGAAGCCGAGCGACGTACAGATGTACATGATGCCGATGCGCTTGTGATCCGTCGACGTGACCCAGGAGATCATTCGAGCCCTTCCAGGTAGGCGACCAGGGCGGCGAGATCGACATCGGTGAGCGGGAGTGCGGGCATGAGCGCCCCCGGTTTGACCGCTTGAGGATCGCGGAGCCAGCGGCCGAGGTTCTCGCGGGTGTTGTCGAGGGTGCCGGCGGCTATCATGCGCCGGCCCCCCACGTGCGTCAGGTCGGGGCCGAGGGCCCCCTGGGCGGGTGTCCCCCGCACAGCGTGACAACCCGCGCACGGATTGGTGAGGAACACCTGTTCGCCCCGCTGAGCCGCTGCCGTGGTCGGCTTCGCAGCGGGCTCGGCTTGGTGCGCCAACCAAGCGGAGAACTCGGCCGGACTCTCCACCACCAGATCGAAGCGCATGTGGGCGTGTTGCAGCCCGCAGAACTCGGCGCACTGGCCCTGGTACAGACCGGGAGTGGCGGCCAGGAACGTGACACGGTTGGTGTGCCCCGGCACCGCGTCGGTCTTGCCGCCCAACTGCGGCACCCAGAAGCTGTGGATCACGTCGGCCGATGCCAGGCTCACGTCGACGCTGCGCCCGGCGGGCACGTGGATCTCGTTGGCTGCCGTGACGCCGGCCTGCGGGTACTGCACCTCCCACCACCATTGGTGGCCCGTCACCCGCAGGGGTACGTCGCCGCCGGGCAGGTCGAGTGTGTTCATCGTACGCACGGTGAAGATGAAGATGATCGCGATGAGCACCGCCGGGATCGCCGTCCAGATGACCTCAATGGTGAGGTTCCCGTGTCTCTGTGGCACGTCTTCCTCTCGCCGTCTCCGGAAGCGGACGATAGAGACGACGAGGAGACCTTCGACCACCACGAAGACCAGTGCGCAGATGGCCAGGAGCACGAGCGCGAGTGAGTTGATTTCTCGGGCCGTGGCGGACTCCGGGCGCAGGAACGTGGGGGCGCCTGCCCACGCGGCGCCGGCACGCGCGGCGACGATGCCGCACGCTGCCGCCGACACGGCCGCGATCCGCGCCGCGCGTATGAGCGCCGTGTGCGAGGGGCGGTCTATCGGACTACGAGCACCGGGATAGTGGCATTGTGCACCACGTGGTTCGAGGTCGATCCCAAGACGAGCCCTTTTATCTGTCCGAATCCCCGGCTGCCCACGACGATGAGGTCGGCCTCGTGGGCGTTGGCGGCGTTCAGGAGCGCCTCAGCGGGTGGGCCCTCGAGCACGTCAGTCTCCGCTGATATGCCCGTGTGCTCCAGTTCTTTGACCAACTCGTCCGCACGAACTCGTGCTTCGTGGATCTCCCGGAAGTCATCGGTCGAGGGTTCGCTTACCCGAGGCAACGGGTGGAAGGCGCTTACGACAATGATCGCCGCTCGGTAGGTCTGGGCAAGTCCTGCAGCCATGTCGACCGCCTTGCGCGAGCCATCCGAGCCGTCGTAGCCGACCAGGATCGTCTGGAATCCTGAGGTGCCCATGCTCCACCTCCTGCCCGGACGGCGCGTCCGGCTCTCGAGTTCCGGTTTCAGGGTCACTATATGCCCTGCTTGTGAGACGGTGGAACATGGATATGCTCGATGCGTGTGGTGTTGTGTGTTCTCGGTGGACTTGACTCCCGGCGCCGCTCGTGGGACACTGACCCGGAAGTTCGGAGTTCTCGAAGTACTGAGCCCGTCGGTTCAGCAATACTGGCGGTCTTCTGTGTGCCAGAACTTCCGATGTAAAACGAGGGCGGGGTGCCCGCCTGTCCGGTAGCATGCCGGACGCTGGACGGACCAGGAGGTTCGACACATGGAATCAGGCAAGGTCAAGTGGTTCAACGACAGCAAGGGTTTCGGGTTTATCGAGCGTGAAGAGGGCGAAGATGTCTTCGTGCACTTCTCGGCGATCAACTCCGAAGGTTTCCGCAGCCTGGCTGAAGGCGACCGCGTGAACTTCGAAGTGGTTCAGGGCCCCAAAGGCCTGCAGGCCGCGAACGTGTCTCGCGTCTAGCGCGAACAGACACTGAGGTTCCGGCGGCCCCGGGAGCGGATGCTCCCGGGGCCGCCGCCGTTTACGGGGCCATCGGCATACCAGCCTGCTGAAACGTGACACTGCGTTCCGGGGGTCAAGGCTTCGCCTTTCAGCAGCCCCACACGCCCCATCCCGTGGTACCCTGTCTGCGTGGAGAGCGAGAAGAAGTACGGTACTCTGGTCATCGAGCATAACCAGCTGCTCGCCTGGCCCAATCCCTCGCCTCACCGCCGCTACGTCGTGCGGATGACCCTTCCGGAATTCACCTGTGTGTGTCCACAATCGGGCTTCCCCGATTTCGCTACCATCAGGATCCGCTATCAGCCCAAGCACAGCATCGTAGAGTTGAAGACGCTGAAGCTGTACATCAACGGCTACCGTGACGTGGCCATCTCCCATGAAGCCGCCACGAACAAGATCCTTGACGACCTGGTCGCGCTCCTCGATCCTCACTGGATGCGTGTCACCGGTGACTTCAACGTGCGTGGCAACATTAAGACCGTGGTCACGGCCGAGCACGGCACGCGGAGCTGATCGGACGGTGACCGCCCTTGTCGGGAGTCACTTCCTGCTGCTGAGCGGCGGCCTCGACTCGGCCACAGTCGGGTCCTGGATACGTGAGCGGCATCCCGGCGGGCCGGTGACCGCAGTCACGTTCCTGTATGGTCAGAAGCACGCGGTGGAATCGGAGGCTGCGGCGGCCGTAGCGGCCCACTACGGATTTGCCCATAGACTCGTCGAGTTGCCCGCCATCCGAGGTTCAGCGCTTACCGACTGCGATCGTCCTCTTCCCGAGTCGCGCGATCTGGCTACCGTGACCGGCGTTGCGCCCTCGTACGTGCCCGCCCGGAACCTTCTCTTCATCGCCGTGTTGGCTTCCCTGGCGGATTCCGCCGGGCCGGCGACTCTCTGGATAGGAGTGCACCATGACGACCATACCGGCTATCCCGATTGCCGGCCGGAGTTTGTCGTAGCCGCCGACGCGGCCGTGAGGCTAGGCACCCAATTCGGTCTCCGCTTGGAGGCGCCCTTCGTGCAGTGGCCCAAGGCCGACATCATACGATGGGGGCTTGCCCACGGTGTCCCCTTCGGTCTCACACACTCCTGCTATCAAGGCCTCCGCCCGGCGTGTGGAGTGTGCGACACGTGCCAGACGCGGCTGGCGGCCTTCGCACAGGTCGGCGTCGCCGACCCCATTCCCTATCGCGAACACCTCGGATAAGTCTATGCGCACTACCATCACCAAGATCATGCGCTTCGACGCGGCCCACAGCCTCCCCGACCACGAAGGCAAGTGCCGCGACGTCCACGGACACGGCTACTCCGTGGAGGTGACCGTCCAGGGCAGTCTGCAGGCATCAGGGCCGGCGACCGCCATGGTGATGGATTTCGCCGATCTGCGCGACGCGATCGCTCGGCTGGTGGTCGATCCACTGGATCACCACTACCTCAACGACGTGCTCGATTTCGTTCCCACCGCCGAGGCGATCGCCGGTTGGATGTTCACGACCCTGACGGCGACCGGATTGCCCGTCGTGCGTGTGCGCCTGTGGGAGACCCCGTCCAGCTACGCCGAGGTCACGGGGTAGACACGACTACTCCGCCGTAAGGAGCGCACGATGCGGGTGATCGAGATCTTCGATTCCATCCAGGGCGAAGGCGTGTGGGCCGGTGTGCCGATGACGTTCGTCCGGTTGGCCGGGTGTAACGCTCCGTTGTGGAAGCTGGGGTGTTCGCTCTGGTGCGATACGCGCGGCAGTTGGGACCCGACGGCCGGCGTCGACTTCTCGGCTGCCGAAGTGGCCTCGCGGGTTACCATGCCTCGGGTGTGCATCACCGGGGGTGAGCCCATGCTGCAGGGCGCCGAGGTGGCCCGGTTGGCCGCACTCTTGCGCCTTCAGGGGGTCCGGGTGCACGTGGAGACCAACGGCACTCTCCCCCCGCCGCCGGGGCCCGCGCTCGACTGGACCACCGTCAGTCCGAAACCACCGGACTACCGGGTGGCCCCCGGCTTCGCGGGAAGGGTGGACGAACTCAAGGTCGTGGTCGACGGCGGCTTCCGCGCCGAGGTGGCTGAGCGGTTGGCGGCGGCTCACCCTGCGGCAGCGATGTGCCTGCAGCCCGAAGCCGGGGGAGGCGCCGAGATGGTCGCCGCAGCCGTGACAGCGGTGCTCGCCCACCCGTCCTGGCGTCTATCCGCGCAGGTGCACGCGCTGCTGGGGTTGCGATAGCGGGTGGGGAGGGCGCCCGTTTCTTAGCCGAGCCCCATCGCGGTCAGGATGCCGCTGTCGGTGGGAATCAGCACCCAGGAGTCATCTCCGCCCAATGAGACCGTCTCGTCGTCGGCGGTCGTCATCATATGACCGCGCTCCACGTAGCCCTGGGCTTCCAGTACATCGATGTCTTCGGCGAGTTCCGGCAAACTCGCTGCCAGCTCGTCCTCGAGAATCACCGGGTCGAGGTAGGTGGCGTTTGCTTCGCGGTCGAAGCGACGGACGATGAGGTGCAGGAGCATACGTTGCCTGGTGGTGAGCGCCATCGTCCCTCCCGGAAAAAGTTGCGGTCATCTCTGAGCCTAACACCGGCCGACCCGGGGGGCAATCGGACCGCGAGCTTGACTGTTTCTGCACTAAACACTATTATTATAGTGGAAACATGGACGGTGTAGTTCGTTGCTGCGACCACGGACCGCGGCGCGCTCGGTGCCGATGATCAACGGGAGGCGATGATGGGGAAGCGGCAGATCATCAAGATCGACGAGGGTCTCTGCAACGGGTGCGGGCAGTGTGTTCCCGCCTGTGCGGAGGGCGCTCTCGAGGTGCGGGACGGCAAGGTACGTGTGGTGGCCGAACTCCTGTGCGACGGCCTGGGAGCCTGCCTGGGCGAGTGTCCCGAGGGCGCCCTCGTGGTGGAGGAGCGCGAAGCGGCCGAGTTCGACGAGGCGGCGGTGGAGCAGCGGCTGCGGGAGATCGGACGGCTCCTGGAGCCGGCGGCGGCGCCTATGTCCACGGGCGGGTGCCCGGGCTCGCTCGCGCGCTCGCTCGAACGCACCGCTGTCGCCGGTGCCGCCGGAGCGGCCGTCGGAGTCGCGGCAGAGGCCGACCGCTCCGGCGAGAGCTTGCTCGAACACTGGCCTGTCCAACTGACACTGGTGAATCCCATGGCGCCGTTCCTGCGGGGATCCGATCTCTTGATCTCGGCCGACTGTGTTCCCGTGGCGTACCGACGGTTCCATGAGGACTTCCTGACAGACCGCCGCGTGGTGGTGGCCTGCCCGAAGCTCGACGATGCCCGCGCCCATATGGAGAAACTCGTCGATCTCTTCCAGGCTTCGCGTCCCCGCTCGGTGACGGTCGTGCGGATGGAAGTGCCGTGCTGCTACGGCCTCATGGCGCTGACCGAGCAGGCGGCCCAGCTCGCCGGCCTCAAAGTGCCGGTGGAAGAGGTGGTCATCACCGTGTCGGGTGGGCGGCAGGTGGCCGTGCCGGCTATGTGCTGATCTCTTCGAGCGCCGCGATGATCTGGGTCACGTCTCGCTGCTCCTTCTGAGCGGCATGGTAGGCCCAGCGCATCATTCCCGCGCGGTCGAGGACGAACACCGAGCGTCGAGACATGCCCGACTCGTCGTTGAAGACGCCGAATGCGGCCGCCGTCGTTCCGTGAGGCCAGAAATCGCTCAGAAGCGGGAAGTCGATGCCGCCGCAGTCCTTAGCGAAGGCGACATGGGAGAACGTCGAGTCACAGCTGATGCCCAGGACCTGGGCGTCCAGCTCCGCGAACCTGCCGGCATAGGCCTGCAGGATGGGGAGCTCGCGGCTTCAGACAGGGGTCCAGTCGGCCGGATAGAAGAACACCACAACATTCTTCCCCGTGTCCCCCCGATAGCTCGACAGCGTTACTGTGTCCCCGAGGTGGGAGGGGAGGGAGAAATCGGGCGCCGCGGCACCCACCGCGAGTGGTTCTGACATGACTGCTCCTTTCAGGTGGTCTTCGTGGGTCTTTCCGGGCTGGTAACATGGTACCCATGCATGCCGTCCACTACTACACCGTGCTGCCCACGCTGCCAAACAGGCTGTCATGCCTGCGCGACCTAGCATACAACCTGCGCTGGACCTGGGACCACGACACCGTCGATCTCTTCGCCGGACTGGGCGGTGATCTGTGGCGGGAGAGCCGGTTCAACCCGGCACTCATGCTGCGGCGGATATCCCAGGAACGGCTCGACCGCGCGGCGGAGGACGAAGCCTTCCTCGCCCAGCTCGACCGGGTCTGCGTCCAGTTCCGAGCGTATCTCGCCGATGCCGGTCGGTTCCGCGCCCGCCATCCGGACGCGTCTCATCTGAGCGTGGCCTACTTCTGCATGGAGTTCGGCCTCGCCGAGTGTCTGCCCATCTATTCGGGTGGGCTTGGCGTGCTGGCGGGCGACCACTTGAGAGCGGCCAGCGGTCTGGGCCTGCCCCTGGTTGGCGTCGGACTGCTGTATCAGAAGGGCTATTTCACGCAGTACCTCAGCAGCGACGGCTGGCAGCTCGAGCGCTATCCCATCAACGACTTCGCCACGCTCCCTATTCAACCCGCTCGTCTCGCCGACGGCTCGCCGCTTCAGGTGCGGGTCGACTTGGCCGGCCACTCGGTGGCCGTGAAGGTGTGGGCGGCTCAGGTTGGGCGTATCCCTCTCTATCTCCTCGACACGAACCTGGCTGAGAACGATCCGGCCGACCAAGACGTGACCGACGAACTCTATGGAGGGGGCCCGGAGGAGCGAATCCGACAGGAGATCGTCTTGGGCATCGGCGGCATGAGAGCTCTGGACGCGCTGGGGATCACGCCTTCGGTGTGCCACATGAACGAGGGGCACTCGGCGTTCCTCTCTCTGGAGCGGGTGCGCACCCTCATGGCGCGAGACGGCCTCGACTATCGCACTGCCCGTCAGGCTTCGGGAGCGGGCACGCTGTTCACCAGCCATACGCCGGTCCCCGCGGGTTTCGACCTGTTCCCCCGCGCGCTCATGGAGCGCTATTTCGGCGGCTACGTCAAGGAACTGGGACTTTCTCTCGACGAGCTGCTCCAGAAGGGCCGCGTGCACCAGGAGGACCAGAGCGAAGATTTCAACGTGGCCGCACTGGCCGTGCGTCACTCGCCACGCCGCAATGCGGTGAGTCGGCTTCACCGCCGTGTCACAGCTCACATGATGCAGGAAGCCTGGCCCGGGTTCCCGCTTGAAGACGTCCCCGTGGAGTCGATTACCAACGGGGTGCTGATGCGGGGATGGATATCCGGCGAGATGTCGCGCCTGTTCGACCGCTATCTGGGCCCCCGTTGGCAGGATGATCCGGCCGATCCCCACGTATGGGGACGGGTGGAGACCATCCCGGACGAGGAACTCTGGCGGACCCACGTGCGCCAGCGAGAGCGCCTGGTCAGTTTCGTGCGCACGCAGCTCGTCGCCCAGGCGGAGCGGCGCCATGCCTCGCGGCGGGAGATCGATACGGCCAGGGAAGCGCTCACCTCCGACGCGCTGACCATCGGGTTCGCCCGCCGTTTCGTGACCTACAAGCGGGCCACGCTGATCCTTCGTGAGGTCGAACGGCTCAAAGCGATCCTGCTCGACGAACGTCGGCCGGTTCAGCTGATCTTCGCGGGCAAGGCACATCCCCGCGACGACGCGGGCAAAGATCTTATCCGGCAGATCGTGCACTTGGCCGTCCAGGAAGGGCTGCAGCACCGCATCGTGTTCCTGGAAGACTACGATCTGGCCAAGGCCCGTGAGTTGGTGCGGGGCGTCGACGTGTGGCTCAACACTCCCCGCCGGCCCATGGAGGCCAGCGGCACGAGCGGGATGAAGGTGGTTCCGAACGGCGGGCTGAACCTTTCGGTGTTGGATGGCTGGTGGGTCGAGGGATACCGGCCCGAGGCCGGCTGGGCCATCGGCTCGGGCGAGGAGTACGCGGATCTGGACTATCAGGACCGAGTGGAGTCGCAGGCGCTTTATTCGCTACTGGAGCAGGAGGTTATCCCACTGTTCTACGAACGGAGCGCGGATGGGCTACCACGGGGCTGGATACACATGATGAAATCCTCCATGCGGCACCTCGGCCCCGCGTTCTCGGCCGCGCGGATGGTGGGCGAGTATGCTGAGCGTTTCTACCTCCCGGCTGCTGATCACCACCGAGCGATGGTAGCCGACGGGTACGCCAAGGCCCGGTCGTTGGCGGCTTGGAAGGCGCGGGTGCGTGACGCGTGGGGCGAGGTGTCGGTGGTGTCGGTCCAGAACGGCGGTGCCGATGAGGTCGCCGTGGGGAGTCAACTAGCCGTCGAGGCACTGGTGCGTCTTGGCACACTTGAACCCGGCGACGTCAAGGTCGAGGCATACAGCGGCACACTGACGGCCGAGGGGCAATTGGGCAGCGGTCAGGCCACGCCCCTTGCCTGGGTGGGGCGCAAGGATGAGGCGCACGTCTATCGTGGAGCCGTCACGTGCGATATCTCTGGCGCACGCGGGTACGCAGTCCGGGTGTTGCCGGCGCAGGATGGTGTCCTGATCCCCCACGAGCTGGCCCTGGTGACCTGGGAGTGACGCACGTGGGGCGGTCCCGCCCCGACTGACCGGAGCTACGGCAGAGTGTGGAAGGAGCCCAGGACCAGATTCAGGTTGGGTAGCTCCTTCTGCCATGATCCGTCCACCGATTGCACCGTGATCTGGTACTCGAGGTCACCTTTCACCAGGAACAACATGCGCGACCGCAGGGTCTTGTCGCCGCTCTTGAAGGTGTACGTGGTCTCGAACCCGGGCACGCCATTGATCGAGGTCTCCCGCAGCGGTTCGATCGTCACCGGGTCGGTCAGCTGACCTTCGAGGTTCGGTAGCGCCGCCGCGAGTTCGTCTTTGAAGGCGGGCATCAGCGACTCGTCGACGGTCGCGTTGAGCCTATAGATAGAGATGGCCACGCCGTCAAGCAGTGTGTCTCCGGTGCGGTCGCCCTTGGCGTTGAAGACTCCCACCGTCTTGGCCGAGGATCCCCCCGCGGATCCCGTCACGGACACGTCCTCGGTGAACTGCCAATCCTTTGGGTAGTCGAACGCGTAGTGGTACGTGGCATCTTCGTAGGTCTTGGTGGCACCGGCGGCAGCGGCGACCGTGGTCGCTGTCGACGCTGTTGGCTCCGTGGTGTTGGTGCCGGTCGCCCCGGTGGTGGTCGAACTGGTACTCGGGGCGGTATTCGACGACTCGATGGTTGTGACCGGCGAGGCGGCCGTCGTGATGGAGGAATCCCCAGCCGAGCACCCTGCCAAGGTACACACGAGGAACACCCAGGCGGCCACCCGGACCCCTGTGGCCCACGTCGTCGGCACGTCCGTCCAAGAGCGGCTCAGGTCGTGTTCGCGGACGCGAGTGCCTCTACATCTCCATCTCATCGCGCGGAACCTCCCGGGGCTGAACTTCTACATGAAGAACACATCGGCGACTCTCACGCTTAGCTGTAGACTCGCAGCAGCGGCCCACGAACCATCATCCCCGCGCGACACTATTCTACCTGCATATCGGCAGAAAAATATGTTGACAAGGATTGGAGTCATGATATAGCTTGGGTCTGCACTCGTACTAAAGCCCGCGTGTTTCGGTCTGGATGGGGCCGGCGGGGTGGGTCCGAGTGAGGCGTGCGTCAACGGCGGAAAGTTCGCCGGCGGGTGGATGGGACCCCTGCAGCGCGCGTCGGCCGGAGAAAGGGAGCGACGTTCCCAAAGCCTGCGAAGGCACGGGTGCCGCGCCATATGCGCGCACTCGTGTCCTGAGTGGGCGGGAGAAAGGAGACAGGTGTGAAGGGCAGCGGTTGGTAGTCTTTTCTCTTTCGTGAGGGTGCTTGTGGCGCTCAAGCGACTCGATCCGGTTGCCGATTAGCTCAACGCATGGTCTCGGGATATCACCTAGGGAGCCTAAGCGTTTGAGCATCGGCACCGGATCATCATGTTCGACGCAGGTTGTCGCACGACGGTTCGACCTCCGCCGTATCGCGCTGTGGCAGTGGTACGTCGCATTGATCGTTCTGCTGGCGGCAACTTTCTTGTGCGTGTTGGTCTACATCCAACTCCATTGGGAAGGCCTCGGACCCGTGTCGCGGCTCGGCGTGTTGGCCACGCTGCTTTTCGGAGGCGTGAGCGTCTTCGCCGAGCGACTTCGTGTCCGCAGCGGTGAGGGTACCAATGTTTCCGCCGGTTTCCTGGCGGACTTTCTGAGTGCTGCCTTGCTCGGCCCCCTTGCTGGGGCACTTGTGGCCGCGAGCGGTGCCGTAGCGAGCCACGAGAAAGGTGAGCGAACGCGGACTCTCTTCTACGCAAGCGCGGTTTTCATCGCGGGAGGCGCGTGTGGAGTCGTATTCTATGTAGTCAGTGCACAATCGTTTGGGCAGCCGGGCATAGCTGTGGCGGTGGGCGGTGTTGCTGCGGGAGCGACCTACCAAGTGCTTGACTATGCGCTCTTCATCCCGATCATGTGGCTACGGCGTCGAATTGGACCCCGCAAGTGGTTCGATGAGACCTTCGGGCCTTACCTGCCCTTCCACCTATTCTTCCTTCTGCTTAGCCTTGGGCTGATCTATCTCGCACGTATTCCGGATCAGGGACCTGCGGTGTTCGTGCTCTTCTTTCTGCCTGTGCTTGGCCTGATGTATGCCTTCCGCAGTTTCCAGATTCAAAGGGAACTTTCCGCGAACCTGGAGCGATCTTTCATCCAGTTGGAGCGATCCTTCATGCAGATGGCTGCGAGCATGATCACGGCCCTCGACCTCAAGGACGACTACACCGCGCGGCATTCTGCTGCGGTGGCACAGTACTCGTTGGACTTGGCCGGCAAGCTGGGTCTCGAACCGAGACAGCGGCGTCTGGCACACCTTGCTGGACTACTGCATGACTTGGGCAAGATCAGTGTCCCGGACGATGTTTTGAAAAGCAGGGAGCGTCTCTCGGACGAAGCCTGGAGCGTGATTCGGGATCACAGTGCTGCCGGTCAGAAGATTCTGACCGGGCATAGTGTCGTGGGCCAGGGAATTGTGAGCGAGACGAGCGAAGTCGAAGAGATCGGTCTTTTCGTCTTGCACCATCATGAACATTATGATGGCAGTGGATACCCGCACGGCTTGTCATACGATGAGATTCCCTTGATCAGCCGAATTGTATCAGTGGCAGATAGCTACTCGGCCATGGTGGTCGATCGTCCCTACAGGGAACGAAGGCCTCCGCAGGAAGCCCAGGCGGAGCTTGCGAGACACAGCGGCACTCAGTTCGACCCCCAAGTCGTTGTGAGCTTTATTGCCGTGCTCGAGGCCGGAACCGATGAGTACCGTCAGGCCGAGGGCATAGACCTCCTCCAGCAATTTGAGAAGGCGCGGATATTGAGGGACTTCCCCTGATTTCAAGCATGCGGCGGCAGCGTCTCCGATGTCGGCTCCGGGTGGATCCGTGCGATGCGAGTCGGTTCAATCGCCGATTTGTTTCCGCTATCGCTTCAGCGATATGCTAGATAGAACGGGTACGGCGCGATTGGGCTGTGACGCGCACGAACGTGGATTCTCAGGAGGTGGGCTGAGTTGCTGAGCAACCGGCCTTTCGCGCGCGTGTTGGCTGCGCAGGGGCTATCCAGCTTGGGCACGTCGGTGTCGACGGTTGCTCTTGCGGTAATGGTCTTCGACCTCACCGGTTCAGTGCTACAGATGGGGGGCATTCTCGCCGCGGCCACGTTCCCTCTCGTCGTGATGACCTTCTTTGGCGGCGCTCTTCTTGATCGGTTCGAGGCTAGGCGATTGATGGTTGTGGCGGATGTGGCGCGCGCGGCCATGATGCTTACCATGCCCCTTGCCGCCAGTCGCTCGGTGGGGCTCATCTACATGGTAGCTGCAGCTGTGGGAGTGTTTTCCGCGCTCTTTAACCCAAGTCAGGTCAAGTTGGTAGGGGAAATCGTCTTGGCAGACGGTCTGGTGAAGGCCAACTCTTACCTGAGCATCGCTCGAGAGGGCGCTGAACTGGGTGGGTATCTCATAGGTGGAGCACTGGTAGTCGTGCTCGGCTACACAGTCACCTTCATAGCCGATGCGGCAAGCTACCTCATTTCCGCCACCTTCTTGTTCGCGTTGCCGTCTTCTGTGGGGCGGTTGTCGGGAAAGAGCCTGGGGTTACTGTTCAGGGAATCGCCGCGGGCGGTGGGTGTCATCTGGTCATCGCGGGTTCTCAGAATCAATCTGCTGCTGGCTCTCGCTCCCATGGTCTTCATCATTATGGGTACACCTAACGCATATGGCTTGGCGTTGAGCGTGTTCGGAAAGGGTCCCACCGGGTTTGCACTCATGGAAGTTGTCACGTCGTGTGGTTGGATTCTGGGCGGTATTCTTGCCAGTAGACTCGACCATAAAGGCGATCGAAACGCGTATGTGGCGGTCTCATTCGCGGTGATGTCCGTGTGTTTCGTTGGAGTGGGATTGAGCCGAAACTTCTGGGCCTGCGTGGCATTCCTCGCCGTGGCGGCGGCGGCCAACGTGGGCGCCATCGTCGGTTCGATGACTCTTTTTCAGGAACTTCCTCAACGGCCTGATAAGGGTCGAATTATCGCCGTGAGGACCGGGTTCGGCCAGATGGCGATGACCGTCGGTCTCCTCCTTGGTGGCGTCCTGGGAGGCGCCCTTGGCGAGCAACGCGTCTTCGTGGTCATCGGGGTCGTGGCACTGGTGCTCTGCCTGGCCATCATGCTGCCATACCGATCGGCCATGCGACGCGACGCCTCCTCACAAACTCTTCCCCGAGATGACGCCACCCTGGTCCCCAACGAGGATACTGTCGTTTGACAGCAGCGGTCGGTTTGATCGCGCCCATGTCTATGCCTGGAAACTCTTGGTGAAATGCTGAGGTGAGCAGTTGACTGAATCCGCAACATCGAGTTCCACACATGGCCTTGGACCGTCCGGCTCAGACAGCCGGCCCCACGGCCTGCGCGTCGGAGGCATGGCCCTCGAGAACGGCCTTCTGCTCCACACGGCGAGATACTGGGCCGCTGCAGTCCGCGAGAAGGACGGCTCAATCGGGGTGGCGTCAGGTACCAAGCCGTTCCGCCCGGTCTCGGCGGATGGTGGTCGGTGGCCTTTGCTCCGTGGCCTCGCCCGCCTGGGTGACGCCCTCGCGGTCATCCCGGTGGCAAAGTCTCGGCTTCGCTCGGCGGTCCTGCCTTTCGAGTCGGCGCGCATGCTCGGCGCACTGGTGGGCTCGACGTTGGCCACCTCGACGGCGCGACGCGGGCGGGGGCCCACGCCGGCAAGGGAGTTGGGAGTGCTTGTGCTCGGCCTCGCGCCGGCTTTGGTCGCCCTCCGGGGTTCTGACCTTGCCGCATATCACGGGGCCGAGCACAAGAGTATCGGCGAGTTCGAGCGCGCGCTCGCCGGGGGTTCGCCGGCCGAGGCGACCAAGGAACATGAGCGCTGTGGATCGAACCTCGTTGGACCGCTGGCCGCGATCACGCTGCTAAGCAACGTCGTGCTGCGTCAGGTCGTGCGCCGCCCACCCGCCGCCGCGGTCCTGGCGACCAGTCTATTGAGCACCGGGGCGGCGATGGAGGTCTACCGTTGGATGTCGCAGCACCCCGGATCGAACATCACGCGCGTGCTCTCGTGGCCGGGCCATATGCTCCAGGAAAAGGTGACCACGAAGGAGCCGTCGCCGGACCAGATGGAGGTGGCGCGGGCGGCGCTGTCGGAGATCCTGCGGTTGGAGGGTGTCCCCGACCCCCGCTGAGGGGCCGCCTGCCCACCGGCGCGGCACGGCGGTCAGGTCGCCGGGGCGACCGAGGCGCCCCGGGTCCACCCGATGCGTTCGTCAGAGCTACCCTTTGATCTCGGCGAATGCTCTGCTGAGAAGGGCCTGCGCGTGATCGAGGGACTGGGGTATCACCCGCACGTCGGCTATGACCGGCATGAAATTGGTGTCCCCCGACCAGCGCGGCACGATGTGCACGTGTAGGTGATCCTTGACCCCCGCTCCGGCGGCCGCTCCGAGGTTGATGCCCACGTTGACCCCGTCGGGGTGGAACTCTCGCTTGAGGGCCCGTATCGCGTCCTGGGTGAGGGACATGATCTCCACCAACGTCTCGATGGGCAGTTCTTCGAGATCGGCGATGTGGGCGTGGGGAGCGACCATCACGTGACCGTTGTTGTACGGGAAGGTGTTGAGCAGCACAAAGGCGCGCTCACCCCGCCAGACGACGTGGTTCTCGCTGTCGTCGGTGGCTGCGCGCTTGGTGCAGAATAGGCATCCCTCGGGCTTGTCCTCGAGGATGTAACGCATGCGCCATGGGGCCCAGAGTCGCTCCGTCACGCCGCTCCCTTCGGTCGCAGGATCCTGGTCCCAGATTGTAGCCCTTGTCGCGCTTGGAGGTTCAGGGTAGCCTGTTCATCCGTGGAGAGGATCGCTGAACAGGATGTGACGCTGGGCGCGGGGTCCTCGGACTCGGCGGCTGAACGAAGCCGATGGCCGATCGCGATGGCGATCGCCGGTGTGGTCTTGGCCGCGTCGGGCCTCGCGATGGTGCCTCCGGACGCCACCTTGGGCGGCGACATCAGGGCGGTCTTCTTCCACGGCGCGGTGACGTGGACCGGCATCGTCATGGCCGCCTGCGGCGGCCTCGCCGGATTGGGCGTGTTGCTGTTCGGTTGGGACATACCGACCCGCGTTTGGCGCCTTCTTTGTCTGGCCACTCTTTTTTGGGTGCTCTCCCTCACCTTGAGCTTTCCGGTGATGCGCATGACCTGGGGCGGGGTTCTCTGGAATGAACCCAAGTTGCTCATGTCCGCGGAGGTCGTGTCGACGTTCCTCATCGCCTGGGCGGTGTCCCTGCTGGTTGGGAAGCCGAGGGTCACCGCCGGAGCCGTCGCGGTTGCCGCGGCCGTGATGGCGGTTCTGTTGATCGTCACACCGGGTGCTTTTCACCCCGACAACCCGATCTTCCGCTCCGGCAACGCCCGGTTCATTGGCTCGTTCTTGCTGCTGGCCTTCGGACTCATGCTTGTTGCCGGCGGCATCGTCTTCTGGCCCCGCCGCGCGCGGTAGACGAGCCCAAAGGTTGGAGATCGCCCCCAGTCGCCTTCGTGAGGCCGAGCAGTTGTATGGCCGGCCTCGGGAGGTCTCTCTCAGGCAGGAACTGCGCGACTGGGAGATGGATCTCATCGAACGCGTCTGCGGCGACCGCCGTTTCCACGACGTGACCATCTTCATCCGACATCGAGGCGATCTTGCTATGGTGCACAAGCCGTCCGACCCTCCGGGGGCCTTCTGGGCTCCTGCCGGCGGTCTTAACCCTCGGGAGTCCATGGGTGAAGGTGTGCGGCGAGAGGCGTGGGAGGAGACGGGACTGGACGTCGAGGTCGGGCGGTATCTTCTGCGGCTCGGCGCCCTCTTCTGGGCGGGAGAGCGTACGCGGCCCTGGGTATCGCACGTGTTCTCTGCGAACAATCCAGGGGAGCCGCCGCACCCGATAGATATCAAGGAGGTAGAGGCGGCCGCCTGGGTGTCACTGGAGCGGTTTCGTCTCGATGTCGTCCCGATTCTCCGGGACAGCGGTTGGGGTCGCTATGAATACCGTGTGCACATGGCCGGTCTGGTTTTCAAAGAACTGGGCCTCGATCCACTGGAGGTCGTCTCGGCATGACGCGTCGCCGGCAGGGTGCGATAGGCGAGGACCCGGTGTTGGGCGAATGGTGTGACCGTCTGTCAAGGATCGGGATCGAAATGCGTGTGGTCGCGGTCACCGAACTCGTCTTTGACGAGCGTACCATTCTCAAGTGCCGCTACTCCTGCCCGGCCTGGGGGAGACGCTGGACGTGTTCGCCCGAGGCCTGGGGACCGCACGAGCTCATCCCTCTGCTGAAGAAGTACCGCACCGCCCTCGTGCTGAGCGCCCCCGACGGACCAAGACTCAACCGCGAGGCCCTCGCTCTCGAACGCACCGCCTTCGCCGCCGGATATCCTTTGGCTTTGGCGGTTGCGGTGACACCGTGCTCGAGCTGCGACGGCTGTTCATATCCCACGGCCGAATGCCGGCAGAAACCCGACTTCCGGCCCGAGTCCGCCATGGCGGGTCTCGACACACTTGCGACGATGGACGCTCTCGGAATCCCCGGGAAGGCGGCAGGGAGGAGTTGGACGCGGGTGAGCTACATCTTCCTCGAGTGATAGTCTGTGTTGTGAAATGAGCTACAAGTGTCGTGGAGGACGGCCTGTGACGGAGCAGCCGGTGGCGGAGCGGGCGGCGTTGGAGCGGCCGGCAGTTGATGGCGGAGCCGGGCGAGATGGAGCGCGAGGCCTCGTATCCTGCCTGAGTGACCGGTTCGGTGGGCCGGCGGCGGCGGACGTCGTCGCGCGGCTGGGCAGGGACGACCTGAAGGATGTGCGGGCGGTCGTGTCCTGGAGAGGGGTCGTGGCTCAGCCCGACGTCTGCTTCGTCTCCTTAGGGTTGGCGTATGTGGATCTCGTGCAACGGGAGTCCTGCGGGCGGTGCTCACCCTGCCGGATCGGCACGGATGTCATGAGGCGGGTGCTCCGTCGCTTGGCGGACGGGCGGGGCGCCGAAGCCGATCTGGTGGTGCTGCGGGGCCTGGCCGATGAGGTCGACGAGGCGGCGTGGTGCGGCATCGCCAATACGGTGCGGGACCCCATACGGGGCCTCCTCACCGCCGGCGCGGAGCACTTTGCCGCCCATGTCGCCGGTCAGACGTGTGCTCCCGAATCCACCCACGGTTGGGTCACCGCTCCGTGCCGGTCCACCTGTCCATCCACGGTCGATTGTCCGAGCTATCTCTTCCAGGCCAGGGAGGAGCATCCGCGGAACGCGACCGCGATCATCAGCGCGGACAACCCGCTGCCGGCCACGATCGGCCGGACTTGCCACCATCCCTGCGAGACCAACTGCACGCTCGCTCAGGTCGGTCAACCGGTGGCGATCAACTTCGTCAAGCGCTGGTGTGCCGATCGGGCCGAGGGGTTGGTTGGGGGGACCGTCGCTGCGGGACCGCACGAAGCGACTGAGGCTGCCGGCGCCGAGCCCGCGATGTCCCTGCAGACGATGTGGTCCATGGGCGCGGGCGCGGGCCCGCGCCCCGCGGGCGCTCCGTCTGGGCGGCAGGTCGCCGTCATCGGGGCCGGGCCCGCCGGTCTCTCGGCGGCGTACTACCTGGCACGGAGAGGCTATCGGCCGGTCATCTTCGAGGCCTTGCCGGTGCCGGGAGGCATGTTGTGGGTGGGCATTCCGGAGTATCGACTGCCCGAGAACGTGCTGCGCCGCGAAGTGGAACGTATCGAGCGCGAGGGGGTGGAGATCCGCTACGGCCAGGCTGTGGGCCGCGACCTGTCCTTCTCGGACTTGAGCGACATGGGCTTCGAGGCCACCTTCATCGCGATAGGCGCCCATACGGGCAAGAAACTGAGGATCCCAGGGGAAGATCTGCCTGGCTCCCTTGACGCCATCGACTTCCTGCGGGCGGTCTCTTTGGATGTGCCTGTGTCTTTGGGAGACAAGGTATTGGTCGTCGGCGGGGGGAACTCTGCCATGGATGCCGCCCGCACGGCGGTGCGCCTGGGGGCCGGACGGGTGACGGTGGTGTACCGTCGCATGCGCGAACAGATGCCGGCGAATCCGTGGGAGGTCGATGAAGCCGAAGAAGAAGGGGTGGCGTTCTGTTTCCTCGCCGCACCGGTGAGTTGCGAAGGGGACACCTGCGTGCAGGGTCTGACGTGTCAACAGATGGAACTAGGCCCTCCCGACGAGAGTGGGCGCCGGTCTCCGGTGCCCAGCGCCTGCGAGCCGTTCCACCTCGAAGCCGACACCATCATAGCCGCCGTGGGCCAGCAGCCGGACTTCTCGGCCTTCACTACGGATCCGGCCGTGATCGCGAACAAATGGGGCTATCTGCAAGTGGATCCCTACACGTTCATGACCACGAAACCCGGGATCTTTGTGGGCGGTGACGCGGTGAGCGGGGGTGGGTCGGTCATCGAAGCCATCCACGCGGGCAAGACCGTGGCCAAGTACATGGACTGTTTCCTGCGCGGAGAACGGGTGGTGGAGGATCTCGAAGACAAGACGCGGCGATTGGCCGTGCAGTTCGGGGCGCAGGTCAGTGGCTATCCACTCCGCCCGGCCGCCGACCACGGGGTACGCGAACCTATGCCCATGCTGGCCCCGTCGGTGCGTCGGCTGAGCTTCGCCCCTGCCGATCTTGGGCTGACCGACGCTGCCGCCCTGCGGGAAGCCGCGCGCTGTCTGCGCTGTCACCGTCCGATCGTCGTCGCTACGTAGGGGGCTGCCGAAAAACGAGGTCCCGGCGGCCGGAGCGCACTGGGAGGCGCGATTCGTCGTCCTCGGTCGCGCACATAGCGCTGCTATTCGCGCTTTCTGCGTCCTTGTCTGGCGCGTTCCCAGCGCACCTCCGCCGCGAGAAGTCATATTTCAGCAGCCTGCCGGCGCGATATCGCCGGTGCGGACAGAGCCGGGACCTGGGGGGTCACACCTCCAGGGCGGCCGGCGTGGACGCGGTGGCCGGTTGTATGCTCATGCGGCAGTGGTCCGCACCGCCCGCGAGGGTCGAGTGGGAGGTCCAACGGAAGGACTCGCAGGTCAGTCCTTGGAGCATTCCCTGGGCCAATCCTTGGTGAAGCGAACAGACCACGGGTTCGTAAGATTCGGAGATGTCGCCGAACAAGCAGTTATGCTCCACGAGCGCGTATCCCTCGCCGTTCAGCTCCAGCAGTTCCGGGTTGCCACCGAGAGCGCGCAGTTCGGTCACGAGGGCAGGAAGAGCTTCAGCCAGGGTAAGCCGACCGTCGCCTTCTGCGCTACGGACGTGCGCTTGGCCCCAGGCTGTTCCGAAGTCCTCTGCCGAGAAGTCTCCGTTGGCGCCCGTGGCTGCGTACTCGAGGGCCAACCGGGCGAGGAGCTCATAGTTGCGTGGGGGAAGCGTGAAGCTGGTCACCGACGGATTGGGCAGGTAGACCAATTGAGGACGCCCCACGACCCCACGGTGTCGCAGCGTCTGAGAGACGATGAGGTCGGCGTCTTCGAGCCTGGAGAGATGGATCCGGATGGCGCTGTGATGCATCCCGAATATCTCGACCAAATCGCGGACCGTCAGCGGGGTCTCCGCAGCGGCGATCTCGCGAAAGATGGCAAACCGGGTCTCCTCCCCGAGCGCCTTGCTGAGCCTGAGAATATCCGGCTGGACGTCGTACGTAGCCACACCCGCCCCGCTGGTAGTTCATGACGTGAGACTGGATGAGATGATTTGGAACTCTATCAGACAGTCGGCCCGGGGCCAACGGCAATCTATCTCGTCTCAGTCATCCCAGCGAAACTCGGGGGCGGTGTGACGGTCCCATATCTCCTCGGTGGCGTCGTCGAGTGCGGCGTCCTGCTCGGGTGAGAAATGCGTGAGAAGCTCAGCTTCGTCGTGGAGCAGAGCCACCTCCAGCTCCGACGCATCGAGGCGGCCTCGGTCGTCGAGTTCAGCGTTCGCCAGCTTGAAGCGGTCGGCGAGTTCGGACAACTCCATTCCCTCGGTGAATAGCTCGGCTGCCTCGTCGGCGGCACGGGACTCGTCAAGATCGAGCAGGTATTGATACCACACGATCTCCCAGGCAATGGTGAGCAGCACTTTGTCCCCTTCGCCCGGGACCCTCAAGAGACTTACCACGGGCCGGCCAAGGCTCCGTCGCACGCTCCGCATCTTCTCCACGAAGGGAGACTCGTTAAAGTGACGCTGAGAGAGGTGCACCTCTTCAAGTGTCAGGCTAGAGTCGCTCTCATCAGGGGCGGGTTTGGGTCGTTCGCCGGTGTGTCCGCCTCTTGTGGCGGCGGCCGATGGTGTGGTTTCCCAGGGTTCGACAGGTTCTACTGGAGCTTCTGGGAGTGCGGAGGGCCCGCCGCCACCCGTCGACAGCAGTTCGTCCGACCTGCGCAGGCGCTCGCGGGTGCGCGCCAGTTCCATTTCCAGCGTGTGCGCCTGTTTGTCGGCTTCGAGGGCGGCCGCCTGCCAGTGGGCCACTTCATCCTCCAACTCCCGGAGCAACTCGCCCACCTCGCCGAGCAAGCGATGATCCGCGCGCTGACGCTCCACCGCTGCCAGCAAGGCCCCGCGGGCCTCGGCTACGTCGGAGAAACCGCGAGTTTGCAGGGGCAGAGAGCGCGCGGCGCACGCCGAGCATACCTGTTGAAGGTTGCCGTCCTCGACCTCGAGCTTGATCGGCGGACCTTTAAGAGGAGCGTCGCAGAGGGCGCATCGATCGCCGGATGGGAGTGAGCCGTCTTCTTCTTCTAGCACCGCGATGCCTCCCGGCTCGTCGCCCATGCGAAGCGGCCGGCCACTGAAGCCGACGTCATGGAGTATAGCGCACCGAGGCGCGGGCTTGGTCTTCATCGCCCGGTTGACTATCGCCGTCGGCTGCCTTCTGATACGCTATCCATGGTGGGATGCATGCCGACGAGATGCGCGGCGGGAGCAACGTGATCGGCAGGGAACGCTCAACAGTCAGGCATCGTCCTGCCCGCATGCCCCGATTCTTTGCCCGCGGACCTCCTCGTCGCTGAGCCCGCATGTTTGACCGAATGGCCAGGGTGCTCTGCCCGTCGGGCGGATTCGCTTCTGCGGTACATGGGATATGGTCACGATGCGCCCTAGGGGCGCGCGATTGTGCCGGGCATCACGCCGCGGAGCCTGTTCGGTAAACAACGATTCATGGGGGAAGCTATGCCGAAGTATGTCATCGAGCGCAACATCCCGGGTGCGGGGAACCTTACACCAGAGGAAGTCAAGGGGATCTCACAGAAATCGTGCCAGGTCTTGACCGGGATGGGCCCTCAGATTCAGTGGGTCGAGAGCTTCGTGACCCAGGACAAGATCTACTGCGTGTACATTGCGCCGAGTGAGACCGAGGTGCGGGAACACGCGAAGCAAGGCGGCTTCCCCGTCGACAGCGTCTCCGAAGTGAAGCAGATGATCGATCCAACGACTGCTGAGTAGTGTCGCGTTCATCGAGGGCGGACAACGGCCCTCGACTCGAGGGAGGAACACAATATGACACCGGCAATTCTGGTATTCATTGCTCTGATGTGGTTTCCCATCGCACTCCTACTGCTCGGCCACGGCGAACTCAAAGGAACCGGCTGGGCCACCCTGGTGGTGGGTACGTTCGTGGTCATCGGGGCCACGCTGCAGGCAACGGTCTACAACGACAGCTGGACGGCCGGCCTGCTCTATGTTCACGGCATCTTCTACCTGGTCGTCGGCTGGTCGTTCTACACCGGGCAAACCGACCTGAGGGCGGCGGGCAATGTCAGCCTCACCACGGCCATCGTTTCCACTATCTACGCCATCGTGCTCTTGGTCGGCGGACCAGATGTCGACGGGGCGCCGCTTGTAGCTCAGAGTTGGTATCTCTTTATCATGGCGGCCATCTACGCCATCCTCACGTACGAGGTGTTCCTCAATGCCTACGGGAAGCTCTCCGGCAAGCTGCTCGCATGGTCACTCATCATCGGCGTGATCGTGTCGTTGTGGATCCCTGCCTTCTGGTTGATGGTGGCGGGCGAGCTGCCCTTCTAAGGTCGCAACCCCGCTGCGTTCCCGCAAGTTTAGGCGTGGGCGCGTAGCTTACGCACGCAGGAGCGGAATCAGGTTGATCGCGGGCCCCCTTCGGGGGGTCCGCTCCACGTACATGGGGTAGTGCCGGTTGGCCGGGGCGACCCCAGCTCAATACCTCCCGCCCGCCCGGAGTGCGCCGGTCAGGAGGTCATGAGACCAGGAGGCCCCGCTGTTCCAGCAGATCGAGGATACGCCGCGCGGTCTCCTCGGGGGGCAGTGTGAAGACGGCGCCTTCGCGGCCGGCCTCGTCGCCCCAGAACATCGACCAGATGCGCTGGTCGGCGGGGAGGTCCTGCCGGGGTATGGTCAGCGGGAGGACATGGGGACGTAGACGGCGCAGCGGCAGTGCCGGCTCGCGCACGAGCGGCGGGAGGGCCAGGATCTCGATGGGGGCCGTCGCGGCCGCGATTGCGACGGCTGCGGTCACGGGCTCGGCCGGCATGGGCGTGGGGTCGAGGCAGAGCACGGCGGGAAGCGTGGCATGCACGACGAGGCGCTCTCCGCGGGGTCTCCGTCGCAGCAGGATCAGGTTGCCGTCTCCCTGTACTTGTACCGAGGCGACGGCGTTGGTCCAGGGAAGACCAAGGTCGTGAGCGATGCGGGGACCGACTTCTCCGGTCCCTTCGTCGATGGAGCGGTCGCCGCAGACCACCAGGTCGACGTGCCCGACGGACCGGCGGATGGCCTTGGTCAGAGCGGTGGCGACCGCGGATGCCGGCAGGTGACGCCAGCGTGCGAGGTCCACCCGGATAACTCGATCGGCGCCGAGTTCCAATGCGTAGCGGAGCACGTCTTCCACCTGAGGTCCGCCCACCGACATGGCGATGACGGGGCCCGTGGGGCCGGCGACCCGTCTCGCCACATCGAGTGCGGCGACCGCGGAAGGCTCCATCATGGGGAAGGATTCTTCGGCCGCCAATTGTCCGGCAGCATCGAGGCCTGCGGGCAGGCCGGGAGCCGATGCCCGCTTCACGAGCGCGACGACGGTGCGCGGTTCGTTCATCGCCATTCCCCTATGCCAACCGAAAGCCGATGCCGAATCCGCCCCGCGGGTAGTCCCACGTGACTGCTCCTTGATCGCATATCACCCGGCAGGTGCCGCATTCGAGGCAGGCTTCGTAGCTGAACTGCACACCGTGCTCGAGGTCTTTTGTGTAGCACTCCGCCGGACAGGTGACCAAGCAGGCCTGATGCGGGCACGTAGGGCAGAAGCTCGAGTCCAGCGTGATGTGCGGCCGCCGGTCGACGTTGTAGTAGTCGAGGGAGACCAGATGGATGACTGCCATCAGATGTACCTCCTCGAGGCGGCCACATCCCGCAGGGCTTCGCGCCAACCTACTCTGGTCAGGTGTTCGAGCGCGATGGCGTGCAGGCGGCGTTTGGGACTTCCATCCACCGTGATCACTTCCTCGATGGCGGAGGCCACCGTCTGGGGATATGTGGCGTAGATGCGGTTGTTGGCGAGGAAGCTGTGTGCGCCCTTGAAGGTGCGCAGGTCCGCCAGGACATGGGAATCCTCCAAGGCGGTGCGGTAGCGTCCTAGGGAACGAGCGCTCAGGTCACCGTCCAGATAGGCCTGCACCACGGTCTCGGCTGCCAAACGTCCCGAGGTGATGGCCAGGTTGGCACCCTCCAGGTTGAGCCCGGAATTGAGTACGAAACCCGCCGCGTCGCCGGCGAGCATGACGCCGCGGTCTACGAGCGTGGGCACCATGTGGATGCCGCCCTCGGGGATGAGGTGGGCCGAGTACTCCCGAGGCGCCGCACCTTCGATGAGTTCGGCGACCCGCGGCTCTTGCAGGAAGAGTTCGAGCACCTGCTCCGGCCGCAGACGGCTGCGGCTGAGGTCGGCGAGATTCAGAGTAACGCCGACCGACAACGTACGGCTATTGGTGTAGATGAAGGCGCCGCCGCTCATTCCCCGCGTGAACGACCCGATGTAGATCATGTCCACGCCCTCGCCTGCCTGAAGGCCGCAGCGGTCTTCGATGACATCCGGCGCCAAGGCCAGGGTCTGTTTGACGCCCAGGGCGAGTTGATCGGTACGCAGGGGCGGGCGCAGACCGGCCTTCCTCGCAAGGAGAGAGTTCACCCCGTCGGCGCAGATGGTGACGGGCGCGTGGATCTCCGCGCCGTCCTGCAACACGACGCCCTCGAAGGCTCCCGAACGCCCACGGATGAGTTCCTGGGCCACGGTGCGCGTGAGTAGCAGGGCGCCTGCCTCCTGCGCCTTGCCGGCGAGCCAGCGATCAAACCGGCTGCGGATGATCGAGAAGGCGTTGTACGGAGGTCGGGCGAGCTTGCGGTGGCCGAAGTCCATGGCGAGGGAGGCTTCCTCGGTGACGAGGTTGATCACCCGCCGGGTGATAGCTCGCTCCAAGGGGGCTTCTTCGTAGAAGCGCGGGACTATCTCATGCAGGCTGTGGGTGTGCAGGACACCGCCGAACATGTTCTTGCTGCCTGGGTGGTCACCGCGCTCGAGGAGGGCCACGGTGAGCCCGCGCCGGGCGGCGACCAGGGCGGCGGTCGAGCCGGCCGGGCCTGCTCCGACTACGATGAGATCGACCGTTGTCTTCACGGTCGTGTCTCCTCGGGGTGACTGGATGCAGTCGGAGCGCCGTCACCGCCTGCTCCCGCGGCCCGGCGTCGGGTCAGCTCGGCCCGAAGTGCGGGGACAACCTCGTGCACGTCGGCCACAAAACCTACGTCGGCGACGCTGAAGATCGACGCGGCCGGGTCGAGGTTGACGGCGACGACCAGCCCGCACTCGGTGATCGCCGCGGTATGGTGGACTGCTCCCGACACCCCGAAGCCGAGGTATCCCCGCGCCTTGAGGTATCGACCGGTCTGACCGATCTGGCGCTCGAACGGCGCCCACCCCTCGTCGACCACCGGGCGCGTCACGCCAAGGGCGGCGCCCAGCTCGTGCCCCAGGGCCTGGAGCGCATCGGTTTCGGCCTGCGAGCCGATGCCGTAGCCCGCCGTGATTACCATGTCGGCTTCGCTGAGATCCACCGTCTCCGGATCAGCGGGAAGGATGTGCTGCGGCTCCCATGTCGGGAGTTCAAGTGACGGCCGCTCCTCCTCGATCCGGCTTACAGCACACGCGATCGGGAACACCTCGGCGCGGGCCGTGCCCACAACCGGCCGGGGGGCGACCGCCGGCACCGGAGGCACGTGATAGGAAGCCACCGGAAAGTCAAGGCCGAGGGGGTCTATGACAGGCGTGCCCTCCGCGGCGAGGGCGGTGCGTTCCAGGGCCTCGGGTGCGAGGGCGACGCAGCCCTTTCCGTCCTGCAGGGGGATGGGCGCCATGTACATGCCCGCAGGCAACGGTTGACACGCAACGAGTCGCCCCTGTTCACGGCTCAGGGCGATGGCGTTGGTGGCGCACGTCAGGTCTCGCCGCAACGCGAGATCGAGGGCTATCTCGCGGCCGTCTGGCGTGGCCGGCGTGAGGAACAGGTCGGCGTCGATGCGCTCCCAGAGCCGGTCCAGGGCGGTGCCGTGGGACTCCCGCGCATATAGGTGCAGGGCGGGGTCACGCAGGACCACGAGATCGGAAAGCCCGCACATGTCGGGTGGATTCGGCCTGGGCACGTCATCGCCGGTGAGCACCACGCCCATCACGGAGCGTCCCTCGCTCAGCCGAGCGGCGATGCGCGCGGCGCTCCAGGACTCGGGGGTGACTTCGCCACGGTCCTCTTGGAGCCACACCAGTGCCCAGACAGGGCCGGGGCGGATCACAGCGTTCGCCCCAGGCTGTGGCCTTCCAGAATCGCCATGTCGACCTTGCGGGGAGCGACGCAGTCCCCAACCCGGTGGAGTTCGTTCACGTTGCCCTTGAGGGCGAAGTAGAGCTCATCGTTGACCTGGTTGCCCATGGAGAGGACCACGCTGTCGGCTGGGGGGGAGGACCAGGGCACGTTCGAATAGACGTTGAACCCCTGGGCGGTCGTGCCCTCAAGGGACATGACGGCGATGTTCATGACCATGTCGACACCCTTGGTCATGAGGCGCTGCAGGGCCATGTAGAGGTCCTGCAGGGGGCCGAGTTCGGCGCCGACGAAGAGCGACGGGGTCACTATGGTCACCTTGTGGCCGTCGTCGAGCAGCCCCTCGGCCACGCTGGTGGATTGGTGGTGGCCGTTGTAGTCGATGACCAGTACGTGTTCGCCCAGTTCCGGCTTCTCCTGCAGCACCTGCCAGACCGAGTAGACATCGGGCCCATCGGCGCCGGGTACGGCAACGTCGATCGGGCGACTGCCGGTGGCGATGACGACCACGTCGGCGTTGAAGGCGAGTACGTCCTCGGCCGAGGCTTCGCGGCTCAGGCGTACGTCGACCGGCAGCTTCTTGATCTGTCCCTGCAGCCAACGCGCCGCCCCCCCGAACTCCGATCGGCCCGTGGCCAGTGCCGCGATGACGACCTGTCCGCCCAGGTGGTCGCTGCGCTCCCAGAGGGTCACCTGGTTGCCTCGCAGGGACGCCATGCGGGCGGTCTCCATGCCGGCGGGGCCTCCGCCGATGACGAGGACCTTGCGCTGCCGCTGGGCCGGCTTCAGCGTGTCGATGCCCCAGGTGTTCTCCTTGCCTATGGTGGGGTTTTGCACGCAACCGACCGTGAGTCCTGACCCGATGCGCCCGATGCAACCCTGATTGCAGCCGATGCACGCCCGTATGTCTTCGAGCCGACCCTCCAGGGCTTTGATCGCGAGTTCGGGGTCGCAGATCTGGGCCCTCACCATGCCGATCATGTCGGCGTGTCCGTCGGCGAGCACCTTCTCGGCCTGCACGGGGTCGTTGATGCGTCCGGTGGCGAACACGGGAAGCGAGACGACGCTGCGCACCGCCGCCGCCAGGGGCACGGTGTAGCCCAGGGGCGTGTGCATCGAGCCTTCCACGAGATAGAGGTTATAGAAAGTGCCGATGGAAAGGTTGATGTAATCGATCTTGCCGGTCTGCTCGAGGAGCGAGGCGATCTCCTGGGTGTCCTCCAGGCGAAGACCTCCGGGGATCATCTCGTCGGCGGTGAGACGGATGCCCAAGGTGTAGTCGGGACCAACCGCCTCGCGGACCGCATCGATCACCTCGTAGGTGAACCGAAGGCGGTTCTCCAGGCTCCCACCGTAGACGTCGTTGCGGCGGTTGGACAGGTTCGACATGAATTGGCGGAGCAGCGAGGCGTGGCTCGCCTGTATCTCGATGCCGTCGAAGCCTCCCAGCACGACGTGGCGGCTGGAGGTGTAGAAGCCTTCGAGAATGCCGGCGAGATCCTCGGCCTCGGCGATCTTCGGGGTCTCACGGAAGAGCACATCGGGGATGTCCGAGGGGGCGATCACCGGCAGACGAGAGCGGGTGCCGTCGCACTGCTGGCCGTTGTGGTTCAGTTGGGCGAAGACCCGTCCTCCGTAGTGGTGTACGGCCCAGGTGATCTGCCGGTAGCCGGGGACCACCGCCGGCTCGAAGGCGTCGATCATGCGGTCGTACGCGCGGTCGGTCGGGTGTACCGACTGCTCCTCCGTGATGATCAGGCCACAGCCACCCTTGGCCCGCTCACCCAGGTAAGCGGCGTTCCGCTCCGTTGGCAGCCAGTTCTCTGCGAACCGGGTCAGGTGGGCCGAGAAGGAGATGCGGTTGCGGACCGTGGTCGATCCGATCTTCAGGGGGCTGAACAGATACCTGAATCGACTCGACACGGGCTCCTCCAGTCAGTGTGTTCCTTCAGCCGTTAGTGCCGGCACGCGTAGTATATGTCAGTGCGCCAGCCAGCCAGAATCGACGCCGAGGGCGAAGCCGGTGGTGTTGCGGGAATCCTCAGTGCACAGCCAGAGTACGGCGTTTGCGACGTCTTGGGAGGTGATGGGGTGGTCGGCGTTCATTAGGTGGTCCATGGTGAACTGTTCCTGGGCCTCATCCTGGTCCATATCGAGGCTGTCCACCAGGCCGATCATCATGTCGGTCCACACGGTCCCCGGGCACACTGCGTTCACGTTGATGTTGTGGTCGGCCACTTCCATCGCCAGCGACTTCGTGAAGCCGAGCATGCCGTGCTTGGCGGCCGAGTAGTGCGCGCCCAGGCCGAAGCCCTTGAACGAGCCCACAGAGCCGATGTTGACCACCTTGCCCGAGTGCTGCTCGATCATGTGCCGCACGACGTGCTTGCTGCAGAGGAACGCGCCCTTGAGATGGGTGTCCACCAGGTTGTCCCACTCCTCCTCGGGCATGTCGACCACGGCGGTGAGGGAGGTCACGCCGGCGTTGTTCACGAGGATATCCACGTGACCGAACTCGTCGATCACCTGCTGTACCGCGGCCTTGACGTCGGCTTCGGAGCGCACATCACATACCACCCCGATTGCCTTTCGGCCGATAGACTCGACCTGGTGTACGGCGTCGTCGAGCTTAGCCTGGTCGGACAGCGGGTACGGAACCGTGTCGATGTCCCGGCAGACGTCGAAAAGGGCGACGTCTGCTCCCTCTCCCGCCAATGCCAACGCCGATGCGAGACCGTTCCCCCGTGCCCCGCCGGTGACGATCGCCACCTTACCGTCAAGCTTCATGACTGCTCCTTTCGCTCTGTCCCCTTCGTTCTCGCACACCGGCCCTAGGGGCTGCTGAAAAACGAGGTCCCGGCGGCCGAAGCGCACTGGGAGGCGCGATACGTCGTCCTCGGTCGCGCAACTAGCGCTGCTATTCGCGCTTTCTGCGTCCTTGTCTGGCGCGTTCCCAGCGCACCTCCGCCGCGAGAAGTCATATTTCAGCAGCCTGCGTGTGCTGATGCGTGTGGGGATGTGAGTGGTCTTCTTCGTGCTCGTGTTCGTGCGGGTGTTCATGCGGCTCGATCTGATGCGTGGTGGAGACCGGGTCGGGACGCGCCTCCTGCGCTCCGATCGCAGCCGGTTCCCCCAGTATCACTCGGAGCAGGTTCGGCCACTCCGGGGTGTCGGCCCCACCTGCGCCGTAGCCCACGCTCCGTACGCGTAGCGCGGGGAAGGCCTCCACCTGTCGCCCCAGCGTGGTCGCCAGGGCTGCGCCGGTGGGTGTGGTGAGTTCGCGTTTGGGGCCGGCGGAGCGGCAGGTCCAGCCTACGAGCAGGGCGAGGGCGGCCGGTGCCGGCACCGGCAGAAGCCCGTGTTCGCAACGGACCAGCCCCGCGCCGACGTTGACCGGCCCGACCAGGATCTCGTCGATGCCCAAGTGGTGGAAACCGAATACCGCGCCGACCACATCGGCTATAGCGTCGGCTGCTCCCACCTCGTGGAAGTGCACCCGCTGTGGATCGATGCGGTGGATCTGCGCCTCGGCCTCGGCGAGGCGCAGGAACACGTCCACTGCCCGGCCTTTGACCACTTCCGGGAGGCCGGAGGCCTCGATGAGCGACACGATGTGCTTGAGGTGACGGTGCTCGTACTGGGGCGGGTAGTCCACCATGATGCGCGTGGCACCGATGCCGCTCCGTCGCTCGACGGTGCTGCTGAGACGCAGGCCTTCGACTCCCAGGGTATCCAGTGCTGCCTGGAGCTCTTCCAGCGAGAGGCCGGCGTCGACCAGCGCACCGAGCAGCATGTCGCCGCTGATGCCGCTGAACGCATCGATATACGCCGTGGTCATCGATCTGCCTCCGGGGCGTGTCCGTTGTGGCTCATGACGAGGGTGTCGTCGCGGGAGCGATCGGCGGAAGACGCACCGGGCGCCGCCCCGCAGGCCATGCGATTGATGGCATTGGCCTGGTACCCGCCTCCGTAGCCGTTGTCGATGTTGACGACCGACACTCCCGGGGAGCAGGAATTCAGCATGGATAGCAGCGCGGCGATGCCGCCGAGGCTGGCTCCGTAGCCGACGCTGGTGGGCACGGCGATCACGGGGCATGAGGCGAGACCTCCGACTACGCTGGCCAGGGCTCCCTCCATGCCGGCGACCGCGACGATGGCGTTCGCTTCAGCCAATACCTCGCTCTTTGCCAGCAGCCGGTGAATGCCGGCCACCCCCACGTCATACAGGCGTTCCACGCGGCTTCCCTGGCACTCGGCGGTGACCGCGGCCTCCTCGGCAACGGGGATATCGGATGTGCCCCCCGTGACGACGCACACCAGCCCGTGGAGTTCGAGCTCCACGGGGTTGAGAACGGCCAGACCCGCGTCTGGTATCAGACGGACGCTGTCGAGGCCGGCCTCCAGAGCGGCCAGCACCTCGGAGCTCGCCCGCGTGGCAAGCACATTGGTGTGACCGTAGGCCACCATCCGTTGGGCGATGCCGACCACCTGCGCAACGGTTTTTCCTGAGCAGAATATGGCCTCGCCGTAGCCGCGTCGTACGGCCCGATGGTGGTCGATACGAGCATAGCCCAGCTCCTCATAAGGGGCCTGAGACAAACGGCTGCAGGCGCGGGTCACGTCCACCCGGCCTGCGGCGACATCCTCGAGCAGGTGCTGGAGGTCGTCGCGGTTCATGCACCCACCTCAGCCGGCATCTGCAGAGATGCGGGCGCCCCGACGTCGGGGACCTCGTTCATGCTGCCGGTGCGGTAGCCCTGGAGATCGAAGGTGACGTACGTAAAGCCCGCCTCCTTGACGATGGCCACGATGCGTTCGGCCGTGCCGGGTTGCAGGAGCAGCCCGAACTGTTCGGGCAGGACCTCCAGGCGGCCAACTTCACCGTGGTAGCGCAGGCGTAGCTGAGCGAAGCCCAGTCCGCGAAGTTCGCGCTCGGCCGTGCCTACCCGGCCCACGCGCTCGCGGGTGATCGCCGTCCCGTATGGGAAGCGCGAGGAGAGACAGGCCAACGAGGGCTTGTCCCACGTGGGCAGCTCCAGCCAGCGAGATAGGGCTCTAATGTCGGCCTTGGTAAGATCGGCGTCCCTGAGGGGGCTTCGTACGGCCAGTTCGGATGCCGCCTGCGATCCGGGACGGTGGTCGCTTTGGTCGTCCAGGTTCGAGCCGTCGACCACGCAGGTGAAGCCCTCGGCCTTAGCCACGTCGACGAGCTTTGAGAAGAGCTCCTTCTTGCAGTAGTAACAGCGGTTTCGAGGGTTGTGCGCGAACTCCGGTAGGTCGAGTTCCTCCGAGACGACAAAACGGTGCCGCACCCCCAGGGACTGTGCCAGGCGTTGGGCGCCCTCGGCTTCTTCCTGGGGGTAGGTCTCGGACAAGGCGGTCACGGCCAGCACCCGGTTCCCAAGCGCGATGCGGCCTGCGGCCAGCAGGAGGGTGGAGTCGACGCCGCCCGAAAAGGCGACGACGACTCCACCTGCATCCTTCAATAGCGCCTGCAGGCGATCCCATCCGGCGGCTTGAGCGGCCGGCGGAGAGGTGTTCGGCGACGGCGAAGTCGCCTCGAGCGTGTGGTCCCCCCCCGTCACGGCTAGGTCATCCGGATGACAAGGGTCTCGGCCCTGTGGATGAAGAACTCGAGGGCTTCGACCAGCTCGTCGAACGTCTTGTTGACGTCGTCTTGCGGGGCGCCGGCGTCCACTTCGCTCTTCAACTTCGTGGCGATATCCGCGGCCTTGGCGGCCAGGTCGGTGCCGCCTTGGGTCTTGAGGAAGAGCTTCTTCTGTACCCTCTCGCCTCGGGTCGTGAGTTCTTCGATCTTCGCCTGTTGGCCGGCATCGAGTTTCGGCCCGACCGCCGCGAGGACCTCATTGATATCCGCGAGATAGTGCCTTCCATCCTTGGTCGTCTCTTCTGCCATCTTCGTCGCTCCTTCCTGGTGTGTTAGACGCGCACGTTAGACGCGAACGCCGATGTGCCTGAGTGTCTGAAGCAGTTCCTTGTGGTCTTCGGAAAGGGAGGTGAGTCCGTAGCGGGCCAGCTGGTAGTCGGCATCAAAGGCCAGGGAGTCGACCAGCTGGAGCAGGGAGATCGTGGCCATGCCGTCGGGCAACCGGCCGAGCCGGTCCCAGCATTGTCCCAAGGCTTCACCCGCGTTGAGGCGTGAGAGCGCGGGGCCGAGTTCCTGGGGTTCCATGAGTTGGCGCAACACCTGGTGGATGAGGTTGAGGGCCGCCAGGCCGATGCGGCAGGCGTGCTCTACGTCCGCGTCCAACGGGTCGCATCCCGAGCAGAGTTCGACCTGGGGAAGGTCAAGGGGTCGCATCACCATCAACGACTCTCCGAGTTCACCGGCTGTTCCTCACCGACGGCGACCAGGAGCCGATGGGCGATCTCTCGGAAGGCATCGGCCACCGGACCGCCGGGGTCGTCTATCACCGCGGGGATCCCCTGGTCGCACGCGACGCCTACGTCGGGCCCGAAGGGGATCGAACCCCAGAAGGGCACGTCCATCATACGGGCCAGGCGCTCACCCTTCCCTTGTCCGAAGAGTCTGACAGGGCCGCCGCAGTGGGGGCAGCACAAGAGGCCCATGTTCTCGACGAGACCAAGGATCGGCGCTTTCAACTCCCGAGCGCAGCTTACTGCCTTGGAGCAGACCATGCGCGACACGCCCTGTGGAGTCGTGATGACGAGCATGCCGTCCAATCCCGGGATGGCCGTCATGATGGTCTGGACCTCGTCGCCCGTGCCCGGGGGGAGGTCGACCAGGAGGAAGTCCACTTCGCCCCAGTGGGCCGCGCTCAAGAACTGCCTGATCGCGCGCATTTTGTGGGGCCCCTTCCAAAGAACCGGCGTCTCCTCGTTGGGCCAGATCGACGCGACCGAGATGACGCTGACCCCATGCTTTGTCATCAACGGTTCGAAGAGGAACGAGTGATGGTCGATGTTGGGTTCGGGCGACTCCCCCTCGTCGTGGTGAGAGTGCTCGTGTGAGTGGCCGTGGCTCTGGCCGGCCGGACACGCTCCTCCACCGCTGGGCGCGTGGGTCTCGCCGTGCGCTTCCTCGCCGTCGTGGTCGTGCATGGCTTTGACCCCCGTCCGACCCAAGGCGCCCAGCATCTTCGGCACGCTCGGACCGTGGACGTCGGCGTCGAAGATGACCACGCTGTATCCCATGGCCTGGAGAGTGGCGCCCAGGTTCACCGTCAGCGTGGTCTTGCCCACGCCGCCCTTGCCGCTCAGTATGGCGACCTTGTGCTTAACGTCGCGCAGCGCCCGCGCAATCGGGCCGCTCTGGCGGATATAGTCCTCCCGTGCCTTCCGCTGAAGCTCCTCGAACATCTGCCTTCGTTCCTGGGCGCTCCCGGCCGCGGCCATGACCTCGAGTTCATCGTGCGCGTCGGGGTCATGCGGAAGGGCGTGACCTGCTACATGCGGCGGAGCCCCACCGTGAGTGTGACCGTGGTCGTGACCGTGGTCATGACCGTGACCATGGTGGTGGCCGTGAGTGTGACCATGGCCGTGGCCGTGATCATGGTCGTGTCCTGTGTGCTTGCCGTTCGGACCGTGATCGTCTGGGTGGTCAGGGTACATAGTCATACTCCTACAAGCTCATGAGTCGGTATGCCCTCGTACCCAGGCCGAACTCCTCGGCCATGGCCACCAGGGTGCGGGGGGCCGCCCCGCACAGCGCTTCCATTTTAGCTGACCCCGCCTGGAGGACACCGGCGGCCTGGGCGGCCGTGCCGGGTATGCCGGGGGCCATGTCGATCAGGTCGAGCGTCGCGGTATCCACAGCCACCGGATCGGTGGAGATGAGGACCCCCAGGTCGGGCACTACCGGCAGGTCGGAGTATCCGGCCGCCTCCGGTTCCACCGTCACGTCGAGGAGCAGATTGACGAACAGGAGCTTGTCCATGGCGGCCAGGTGCACCGCGCCTCCTGCCTCCACCACCCGCCGGGCGTATCGCTGTCTGTCGCGGGGGCTCACTTCTATGGCGCCCTCGGGACAGGTAGAGGCGCAGATGAGGCTACAGCCCAGACAGAGCTGCCTATTGAGCCGCGCCCGGTCGCCCATAAGGCTGAGAGCATCCACTGGACATGCTCCCACGCACGCCCCGCAGCCGTCACAGCCCGGCGTGATGTCCGGCAGCAATCCCTTGGCCAGGCGCAGTTTGCCCGTCCGGCCGAGGCACCCTTCTCCGAGGGCCATCAAGGCTCCGTACAGGCCGGTGAGAGGGTGCCCGGTGACGTGTGACATGACGACCACACCGCCGCCGTCGACGACCACCCGGGCGACCTCGATGCCTCCCAGTTCCTCGCCCTCCACGGCCAGGAGTTCGGTCTCTCCGCCACCCCAGCCGTCACCGATATTGATCTCGGTTCCGAGAGCGGATGAGACCAGTCCGTTTATGGTGGCGGCGTCAACGGATGACCACCCAAGGCCCTTTGCACTCTGTCGCAGATGGCATGTGTCGAAGAGGACCGGATGACGGTCGAGTTGCCGGATCTGTTCGACCACGGCGCGGACGAACGCCGGGCGGATGCCGCGAAACGCGCCCGCTTCTCCGGAGTCGACCCTGACAAGGATCTCGTCGTTCCGCTTGGCCAGACGTTCGAGTTGGGACTCGCCGAGCAGCTCCGTGTAGCGTGCCAGGAAGGAATCCCCGGCATGGCGGGTCCTCGCGGGTTCGTACAGCACCCATGCGGGTTCGCTCGACCTCTCCTGCTGTGTGCTCGAGGGGTGCATGTCGGGTGCGGTGTTCGCCATTGTCCACCTTTGGTCGGGTTGGTTTGCCTTCTGTCGGGTGCGGAAGTCCCTCTAGGGGTCGGGACAGACGTCGTGCGCGGCTCACCATACAGGGCTGATACGTGCGAAGGACGGGGCGGCCGCGGCCGCCCCGTCCTTCGCCGGTGTTGCGCACGGTCTGCTACTTAGCGAAGTCCTTCGGATGGCCCGGAGCTGAGAGTTCGCGACCCACGCCCTTGGATTTGTGCATCGAAGCCGTGATCACCGGCACTCCCTCGAGAGCTTTGGTCTTGCCATTCTCGGGCAACCAGTCGGGGATGACCGGCTTGTCGGCGAACGGGATCTTCGCGAAGGGCTCTGCTTCCTTCAGGTAGTCGCGCTTGGTCCACATCTTGCGAAGGATGAGGGCGGCGGGGTCCCGACGGATCTGCCACTTCGCGCTGTGTGCACGGGTGATCGGCGGTTCCCACACGACCTTCTCGTAGTCCATCGTGCCCATGCCGTTGGCGACGCCGGCCGTCAGCTGGTACCGCGGCGGGGTGCTCTGCGTGATCTTGAACTTGTCCTCGCCGACCTTGTAGTCGGTACCCTCGAACGCGTTGTTGGCACCGCCCGGGGCAACCGGGGCGTTGTCAATGTCGTCGAGGATGCAGGTGTCCATGGCCACGACGTCATACGAGGCGTACACGCCGAGGTCCGGGCACAACGGCAGCGTCGCCCAGGGTATGCAGTCGCAGTTGGGGTCGATGTCGATGGCGTATGCCATGTGCCCGACCTTGCCGCCTTCGAACGTCTTCAGCACGCCGAGGGCCGCATCTGACATGGCCATCTGGGCGTAGGGGAAGTAGTCGGGAGTGAAGCCCTGGGAGAGGTGGCCGGTGAAGATGCAAGTCACCTGACAGCTGTAGCAGAGGCGGCACCTCTCGGTGTTCCGGTGGAAGCCGTTCTCGTTGATCGTGATGGCGTTGCGGTGGCAGCCATCCATGCATTGCTGATAGAAGTCGCACTTCAACCCGTGGCACTCGTCTGGGTTAGAAAGAGGCCAGCCGATGGCATCCTGCGGCTCGCCCCAGTGAGCCAGGTGCTCGTGGAACTTGCCCCGCTTGGACTGCCCGCCGATGCCGATGCACTTGATCCCGCCACCGAACGAGGTGATGGGGTGACCCTTGGCGTGGGCCAGGTTGATCATGGCATCTGCGTGAACCAGGGCCGCCGCCACATAGGCCTCTTTGAGGATGACACCCTCAGGTACGTCCACGCGGACGTCGTCGTCGCCCGAGAAGCCGTCGGCGATGACCAGCGGGCAGCCGAGGGCATCCGGGGTAAAGCCGTGACGGTAGGCGGACTCAAGTTCGAGGCTACCGGTGACCCGCGAGTTGTACGCGTGGTACGGCACTGTCGTGGTATCGCACACGAATGGACGGCCGCCGGAGGCCTTGACCTCTTCGACGATCGCGGCCACCAACTCAGGCCGCAGGACCCGCGAACGGTTCCACTCACCGACATGGATCTTGATCGCGACCTCGTCATCCTTTTCGATGATCTCGTTGAACTTCGCCTCATAGAAGAGGTCCTTCGCCTTGCATGGCAAGGCTTCTGTCCAGCACGAAGCGTTCGCGTCTGAGAACCACACCTTTTCTTTCTTGGCCATCCGTGTCCCCTCTCTCGCTCGATGCATGATGCACTCGGAGTGGATGCCGCATCCTGCGGCACTCGGTCAGTCCTTGTGTGACTGCGTGACCTCCCCGGCACCTTCGTCGCGCATCGGTTCTTGGGGATAGCACCGTAGCGACCGCGTTTGCCTGCGCCGTACAAGCGCCCCCCAGGACTGGCAATGACCACTCTACCCGCCGCCGACGGTTTCGGCTTCGACCGCCGGACCTATCCGAGACTGGCCGTTCGTACGAAGAGTAGTGCCGCCCGGTCCCTGCCGGGGAGAGAGGGGCAGGGCGGCCCGACCATGGTAGCGACCGTGCGGAGTTCACACTGCGGCTGAACGGAGGGTCCGGACCTATGCGTTCGGTCGGTTCGCCTTCGTCCGGAGGGCCGACGGTGGGAGATCGCCCGCTCGTCCCGTGGCGGTTACCCGACCGGACAGTGTCGGACGTCCCGCGGTGCGCTATTGTGCGCAATACTCGTTCCCGAGGGAGGCCTGCGGATGCAAGGTCCGTCCATGCTCACCGTGTCCGAGAGCGCAAGTCGGACACTCGTCGCGCCGGATCTCGAGCATCTGCTCGCCGGGGCGAGGGAGGTCGCGGGAGCCGAGCTGAGGGCCACGGCGCGCACTCCGTTCGACGGTGTCTATCAGGCAGGTCACGATCTGCTGCTCTTCACCGGCTCGTTCCCCGATTCTCAGGGGAGACTCATGGCCCGGGGGGTCATGGTGTCCCGGTGGGACACGGGTGCCGTGGGCGGCAGAGAGGGCCTCATCCCACCCCTGGGCTTCTATCACGACCACGATTCGCTGCTCTTCAGCTGTGCTCTCGCGTACCTGTTGGACGCCCCGCTCGCCATCCACGGTCACACGGGCGTGGGCAAGACCGAGCTGGTGCGATACTTCGCGGCACTGCTGGGGGCGCCGCTCTATCGCATGAACCTGCATGGCCTCTCCACCACCGATGACATCATCGGGAAGCTGGTACCTTCCGGCGGCGGCGCCGTCTGGTTCCAAGACGGCCTCGTCACCACGGCCGTGCGCCGCGGAGGGGTCTTGCTCTTGGAGGAGATGAACGCGACCGGCCAGGAAGTGTGGTTCGCGCTGCACGGGCTACTCGACGGCTCCCGAGCGCTGACGCTGGTGGAGAAGGACAACGAAGTGATCCACCAACACCCGCGGTGTCGCATCTACGCGACGTTCAACCCTTCCGAGTACCCGGACCTCTACCCGGGCACGAAGGAACTCTCCGCGGCATACCTGCGCCGCTGGGCCTCCGTGCGGTTGGAGTTCATGGAGATCGAAATGGAACGCGCCATCCTGCTCAAACGTTTTCCAGCGTTCGCGGAGTCTGAGCATGAGGAGATCCTCGAGATCATGCTCCAGGTTGCCCGAGTCTCACGGGAGATGCTGTTGAACCGCTCGCGCGCCTTCAACTTCGTCTTCAGCACCGGCACGCTGGAGGCCTGGGCTACGTTCGCACTCCACATCGGTCCTGTGGGCGCCGCGAAGATGGCCTTCTATGACCTCCTCGACGATCGGCTGAAGGCCATCTTCAGAGAACAGGTGTTCTCGTACGTCACGCCCTGGGACCTGTCCCGGCTCGATCGACCCCGACGCTGAGGTAGGGGTCCACGATGGCCTCCGACTCGGTTCGCCTCGCCGAGGAGCAGGCGGCGGAACTGGTGGCGCAACTTGAGGCGCTCACCGAGGCGGCTCGGGTGTTCGGCTCGGGCATCGCCGGCGTAGACGTGCACCTGAGCTGGACGCTGCGGGGCCGAACTGTGCCGCCGCGCTGGACGCAGGGCCCAGATGGATCGCCGGTGGTGAGCCTGCGGCTGGGAGTCAACCCGCTCATCGAAGCCCTCGGCGATGAGGCGCGGACACGGGCGCACACCATGGCATTCAAGTCGGCTTTCCTGCACGAACTCGGTCACATTATCCACACGCCGTACCGGCACCGGGGTCAGGCCCGTGAGGAAGCCCTCTCCCCTGCCCATCCCCGCAGGCGGGAGCTCGACGTTCAGCCGGCGGCGTCGGCGGAGCGCCCCGACATCGCCGATTTGTTGGACGGTATGATCGATTACCTCGAGGACGCCCGCGTGGAGCGGCTTCTGCTGGAGGAGTTCCGCGGTGCGCCACAGTTCCTGGGAGAACGTGCCCGCAGGGCGAGGGACCGCCTGGCTTCGCCCGGTGCCGACGAGGTCGAGCAGACGCTCGCCTATCTGTTCCTGGGGATCCGGGGGGGACCGGCCGATCTTCCACCGGCGGCGTCGCCCTGGGTGACGAGCACCGCGAACGACCTACTCGCGCGTTTGCCTGATCCCCCGGAGGCGGCCGACGTGGCGGAGTCGGTCGTCTATGATCTGTTCCCGCGCATCGCGGACCGGGTGCCCGCGGGTTGGGCAGGGTATGAGCAGCCATCGGGTGGTCAGCGGGCGAGAGTGGGGTGGCCGTCACCAGGCCCGACAAACCCTTCTGAGGATGGAGACACGCCCCTGCGGGAGCCGGTCCCGCCGGACCATCCCAGCGGTATCTTGGATGACCTGGTGAGTCCCACCGGCTTCGGTGTGGGCGCGGATGCCCGCGACCAGAGCGCGGGCGGCGACGAGGGGTCCACGCGCCACGCATCCGGTGACTTCGAGCTGATCTTCTACCCGCACGTCGACGGCTCCCTGGTGGTCGACGAGATCGAGGTGGCGCACGCCCATCGTCTGATCCCGACGCCGGAGGTGACGGCCGTACTGCATCAGGTGCGTGAGCGGTACGGCCCGCTTGCCGTGGAGGCCTTCGCCGCCGAGACCGCCGCCCTGCGCCGTGCCTTCCAGGTGAATGCCGACCGGCGGGCTGCAGGCCGCTATCGCTCTGGCCGGCGGGTGGGCACGACCAACCTCAGGCGTTACCTCGCCTCGCAGGACCTGCGTCTGTTCCAGCGGATCGAGGTCCCCGCCCGCCTCTCTTACTACTTCCATCTGCTGGTCGACGTGTCGCCTTCGATGCTACATTTCAACAACGCCGCGAAGGCCTTGGCGGTCGCGTATGCCATGGCCGACTCGCTGCAGGGGCTTCGTGTGCCTGTCGACGTTACCCTGTACTCGTCGGCTATCACCGTGCTGCACGACTGGCGCGCGGATGTGTTGGAGCCATTCTTCGGAGAGGACTTCGGCTATCTGAGCGCCGGGACATACGAGATCGAGGCGCTGGCCTACGCGAAGCTGCAGGCCGAGCGGGTTCCGGAGGAGCGCAGACTGATCGTCGTCATCACAGATGGCCGCCCCAACGGTGGAGGGTTCTACGCCATCGGTGCTCCCGACCTCAAGACCTACTACCAGCAGACGTTCATCCCATGGATACGGCGGGCGGGCATCGACGTCCTGGCCGTCGGCATCGAGGTCTATCCCGACTACCACGATGACGCCGTGTGCATCACTTCGAGCTGGGAGGCCATCGGCGTGCTGATGCGGCTCCTCGATCAGATGATCGCCGAAGGGGAGCGCCGACATGCCGCCCTGTGGCGTTAAGCAGTCGGCTGATGGCGGTCCGCGGGCAGCGTGCGATGGAGAGGCAGGTGGGGGTCGAGGAGGCCCCCCAAGCACTCGACGCGGCGGGTCTGCGACGCCCCTCCACGCTCACGCTGGTGCTCACCGAAGGGTGCAACTTGGCCTGCGGTCACTGCTGGGTGGAGAGTCCCTTCCATAACAACGTCTCACCGGTTCCTGCTGCCGACTTGTGCCGCGTCGTCACCGAGTTCGGGGAACTCGGTGGTACGACGCTCAATCTCACCGGGGGGGAGCCGCTCACCCACCCCGAGTGGGCCCGCGTGCTCCGCTTCGCGGCGGACCTCACCGGTCTTCGGGCGATCTGCCTGCAGACGAACGCGACGCTTCTCTCGCCGGCCGACGCTGAGGTGCTGGCGGAAGTGGCGCGGGCGGGGACCCGCGGCGGACGGAGCGGGGACGGATTCGAACTGTGGGTCCAGGTCAGCCTTGACGGCGCGAGACCGGAGACCCACGACCCGATCCGGGGGTCCGGAGCCTTCGCGGCCGCCGTCGCGGGGCTGCGCCTGCTCGTATTGGCCGGCGTGCGGACGCGCGTCGCCTTCACCGAGATGCGCCACAATATAGACGACCTTCCCGCCCTCTTCGCCCTGGTCGAGGAGCTGGGCGTGGACGAGGTGACGAGCGCCTCTCTGGTGCGGCACGGCCGGGCCCAGACCAGCACCGGCCTCGACCCTCCCACCGGCGTCCAGTATGCCGGCCTGCTCGACAGGTACCGCGCCGACCCTGTCTTCCGTCGCCGCGTGGACGAGCGCGGCAGCGTGGTAGCCCTCTCGTGGCTTGCCGGCCGCGATTACCCACGGAAGGACGCGTGCATCTTCGCCGACCACCTCTACTTGGGCACCCGCGGCCTTCTCTTCCCCTGCCACCTCTTCCCCGTCGAGCGGTTCGCCGCCCGGAACGTCTACCAACGTCCGCTCGCTCAGGTGATCCTGGAAGCGGTGCCTCTGTGGGTGGAGGCACAGGTCCTCAGTTGTGGTCGGGCGTCACAGATAGCCGCCTGTGCCGAGTGCCCGGGGCGGGCCCACTGCGCCGGGGGTTGCATGGGGCGGGCCTGGTTGACCAACGGCGGGCCGGAGGAGCCGGAGGACCGCTGCGGGCTACGCCGGGCAGTCTACGCATGGGAGCCGCGTTAGGCAGGTGTTTGAGGACTATCCGGTAGCCTAGTTGACTGCGTTCCCCTCGACGCTTACGCTTAGGTAAGTCTCGTGTCACGGCGAACAGGAGGTGCACCGAGATGGTACTGGGTGTAATCAAATGGGACATCCATCCGGACAAGGTCGACGCCTACGCCAACTGGACGGGGAGCGCCATCAAGCGCTGCCTCTCGGTTCCTGGCGTGGTCGAGTTCCGCGCGTACCGGGGGGTGGTTGGGGCGCAGCAGGTCATGACGACGTGGGAGTTCGCCGATCTGGCATCCTGGGCCGCCTGGAGGGAGAGCGAACTCGTTCAGCAGGTGCTTGACGAGGTGCACACGGTCGGTGTCAGCGTGGACATGGAGGTCTGGGGACCGTCACCGGTGGTTCCCGTGCCCATCCGCCCGGGCGGTTAGGCGCCGACCGTCCACATGCGGGGCGTGGCCTGCCAACCGGGAGGGTTGGTACGATGCTGGTATATAGGTAACGCAGCAAGGAGGGGTATCTGATGGCCACCAATGACACGTGCTGCACCATCGTTCCGTATTTCAAGGTGAACGCGGGGAAACTCGACGAGTTCAAGGCGATCGGCGAGAAGATGATAGAGAAGACCTTGTCGGAGGCCAAGTGCCTGTACTACGGATTCAGCTTCAATGGTGATGTCGCCCACTGCCGCGAGGGATACGCGGATGCCGATGGTGCGCTCGTTCATTTGGGCAACGTCGATGCCCTCCTCAAAGAGGTGCTGACGATCTCGGACCTCACGCGTCTCGAGGTCCACGGACCCGCCGCGGAACTGGCGAAACTGAGAGAGCCGCTGGCGGGGTTGGGGCCGGAGTTCTTCACGCTGGAATACGGCTTCCGCCGCTAGCAGGCTGCTGAAATATGACTTCTCGCGGCGGAGGTGCGCTGGGAACGCGGCAGACAAGGACGCAGAAAGCGCGAATAGCAGCGCTATGTGCGCGACCGAGGACGACGTATCGCGCCTCCCAGTGCGCTTCGGCCGCCGGGACTTCGTTTTTCAGCAGCCTCCTAGATCGATTGCCGCCCCAGCCGGACCCGCCGACACTATCGTGGTCGGCGGTCCGGCTGGGACGGCCGAGGCCGTCTCGTGTTACGGTGGCTCAGCTCACGATTCCGCGACGCATCACCTCGCGTACGAGTTCTGCGCGTCGCTCCACGCCGAACACCTGCATGGCTTGATGCACGTGGTACTTGACCGTGGACTCCGACAGGTAGAGTTCCCGACCGATATCCCGGTTGGTGAGCCCATCGGCCAGCAGCCGCAGGACCTCGATGCGCCGCGGCGAGAGTACGGCCTCCGTCGAACGCTCCAGCTCCTGCTTCCGGAGCCGTTGCATCACCCGGCTCGTGATCTGGGGGTCGAGTATGGATTGACCATCCGCCACTCTGCGGATGATCTTCTTGAGTTCGTCCGGCTCCACGTCTTTGATCACGTAGCCCCTGGCCCCGCCGATGATGCACTGAAAGAGCTTGTCCTCGTCGAGGAAGGTCGTGAGCACGATCACGTTGGCCTCGGGGTCTTCCTCGAGCAGTGTCTTGCAGATGTCCACGCCTGACTCGCCCTTCAGCATGAGGTCGAGCAACACGATGTCGGGCTTCAGCCGGTGGACGAGGCGGAGTGCCTCGCGGCTGTCGGTCGCGAGTCCCACGACCGTGAAGTCGTCCTCCAGCTCGAGGGTCGATTTGAGACCTTCGAGAACGATCTTGTGGTCGTCGACCAGGACCAGGCTGACCGGGCGCCGTGTCACGGTCTCCTCGCCACGACGGTCAGCGCTGGGCTCTGAGCGGAGCCCGCGGGTGTTCCCGCATCGTGCGTACGGGGTGGGGAGTCGGCTGGTCGCTCAGTCCGCCTTCGCAGATCAGTACCGCTCGAAACAGTTGCTCCATGTGCTCCGCGTCAAGGTCGCGGGGGTTGGTTGCGAGGCAGACATCGACCAGCGCATGCTCGACCATCGTGGAGACGGCCGCATCGGTGACCGGCTGCGTCTCGGAGAGTCGGGTGGGGATGCCGATGTCATTGGCCAAATTGCGGACCGCCGTAACGGCCCTGAGGGCGGCGTCGCGGCTGCTCAATCCGTCGATCTTCTCGCCCATGGCTTGGGCGATGTGGGCATAGCGGTCGGTGTCCGAGATGAGGTTGTACTCCATCACGTGCGGCAGGAGGATCGCGTTGAGCATGCCGTGGGGCAGGTCGAAGAGCCCCCCGATCTGGTGGCTTGCGGCGTGAGCGGCTCCCAGCGACGCGTTCGACAGGCAGATGCCCGCTTTGAGCGAGGCCATCGCCATGTTGACCTTGGCGTGGATGTTGTCCTTGCTGGCCACGGATTGCCGCAGGTTCTGGGCGATCAGCTCAATGGCGCTTAGCGCGTGGACGTCGGTCAGCGGCGTCGCCGCCACGGAGACGTACGCCTCTATGGCGTGGGTCAACGCATCCATTCCCGTGTATGCCGTCAGGTCGCTCGGCTTCGTGGTCAGAAGGCGGGGATCGGTGATGGAGATATCCGGCACCAGGCTCTTGGAGCAGATCACCGCTTTGACCCGGTGTCGCGTATCAGTGATCACGGCGAACTGGGAGACGTCGGCCCCGGTTCCCCCGGTGGACGGCACCATGACCAGCGGGGGAAGAGGTAGGGGGATGCGATCGATTCCCGCGTAGTCGGCGATGCGGCCCCCGTTCGTCACGATGATCGCCACGGCTTTGGCCGCGTCGATAGGGCTGCCTCCGCCGACCGCGAGGACGGCGTCACACCCTTCTGAGCGATAGAGTTCAGCCCCGCAGTGAGCCTCGACATCTTTGGGGTTCTCGCTCACACCATCCCAGATCACGCAGTCGAGCCCGGCCTCACGGATGGAAGGGAGCACGCGATCGACCCATCCGTGCGCGCGCACTCCCGGATCGGTGACCAGGAGCACGCGCCGGGTGCCCAGCCGTCTCAGGCTGCTGCCCGCCTGGTCTATGGAGTCCAGTCCGAAGATGACCTCGGGAATGACGAACTTCTGGATGCCCATTCTCTCCCCCCGGAGACTCTGCGATCCGTTTCCCGTTCAGCGCTGTGCTCTTCAGCCATCTTGCCCGCCCCGGCTTGGTTAGTCAAGAGCCGGCCGGTACTCTTGATGCCTCCCTACCCGCGTGAAAGAATACCGGCTACCCACCGGGATCGACGGATTCCCGGGTAACACGCAGGTGTGATCGTGCATGCACCATCCTCCGGGAACGTGTCGCGAGATCCCGACGGTGGCGCCGAGGCGCCGGCCGATCGGGCAGACGATGCATCGAGGGCCGAGCACCCCGACGACGAGCGCTTTGAGTTCGGGGATGCCGAGCGGCGACGTACCATCGAGCTGCTTACCGGGATCAACTCCTCCCGCAAGACCTACTACCCAGCGCTCAAACAGAAGGTCGTCGAACTCGAGCTGAGCAACGCCCAGCTCCACAGATCGCGCGAGCGGGCCGAGCGGTTGTCCGAGGAACTTCAACGGGCCGTCTCGCGCACCTCGTCGGTCCTGGCCGCCACGCGCCATATCAGCCGGCACCTAGGGCTCCAAGAGGTGGTGCGGGAGACTCTGGGCATCCTCACCGGCCCTCTTGGGCATCCGTGGGCCGCCATCCACGTCTTTCGGGAGCTGGGCACCCGTGAGTTGCTTGCGGAGGCCGTGTCTAAGTCGAGCTTCCAGGTGGGCGACCACGTCATCTGCCTGGACGAGCTTGAGTTCGAGCCGGGCTTCATACAGGCCCGTGAAAGCGGTCGCGTCGTCAGGACGGAGTGCGTCGCCGTCCGGCAGACCGGCCTCCAGCTGGTTTTCTTTCCGCTCGTGTCCGGCTTTCGCACCTTGGGTGTGATGTCGGTGGTCGCTGAGCAGACGATGTCCGCCGACCTGGATGTCTGCGAGGGGGTCGCGACATCGCTCGCCCTCGCCATCGAGAACGCCGCCCTGTACCGTCGGGTGGTGGCGCAGGCCCGGACGCTCGACCGCACACTCGAGGAGCTGGCCTCTATCTCGCAGTCGCTGACGATGACCACGCACGGGGAGGAGGCTTTCCTGGAGCAGCTCGCGTCAACGGTACGTGAGCTCACGGGGGCCCGGCACGTCGCCGTCTTTGTGACCGACGCCGAGGACGACTTGGTTCCGGTCTGGTGGACCGCCGGAGGCGATCTTGCCCGCCGGGAGGAGGCCGAAGTCCCGTCGGGGGGTGCGTCGGGCATGCAGGATCTGCAGGCGTCGCTTGCACAGCTGGCTCGGGAGGCAAGTGAACCCGAGTGGTTGCCGCAGCAGGTGCTCGAGTCACTCCGGGCGAGCGACCTGGGCAGTCGACTCGGTCTGCCGAGACGGCTGGTGCGCTGTCTCTGTATTCCCATGAGCCGCGGAGCAAAGCTGTCCGGAGCGATCCTTGTCTCGTTCACCGGCTCCCATGAGCTGCGGCCGCGGGAAGCCGAGACATTGCGCATTCTGGGGAACCAGCTGAGCGTATCCCTGGAGAACCTCCGGCTGCACGAAGAGGAGCATCGCCTTCGGCACGAGGCCGAAGCCCTCTACGGCATGGCGATGACGCAGAAGAGGGTGTTGGAACAGAAGCACGGCGAGCTCCAACGGGCCTACCACAGGATCGGGGCGATCGAGATGCAGCAGGTGGTGCAGGAAGAGCGTGCGCGCATCGCCGGAGAACTGCACGACACTGTGGCCCAAGTGCTCTACAGCATCGGACTGAACCTGGACTGGTGCATGTCCAAGACCGATCCGGGTAGCGAGTTGCGCGAGCGTCTCGTGGCACTTCGGCGCCTTGCCGGGGGAGGCATCCGTGAGATCCGCCAGTCGATCTTTGATCTCGCCCCGCCCACGATGGAGCGTGGGCTGCTGGACGCGTTGCGCAACATGGCCGTCGACGTCCACGCGCACGGATTCGTCCTGCGTGTACAGGTGTCCGAAGAGTTGCCCGGCCTGGGGGAGAAGGAGGAGATCGAGGTTTACCGTATCGTGCAGGAGGCCCTCGTCAACATCCGCAAGCATGCCCAAGCCACAAACGTCTGGATCCACCTCTTCGCCGCCGACGGCTGCCTCTACGCGATCATCGAAGACGATGGTGCGGGTATGACCGAGGAGGGCGACGGCGGAGCCGGGATCACAGGGGAGACGGGCACAGAAGGAACCACGGGGTTTGGGCTCGCGAACATGCGCAGAAGGGCGGCGGCGCTGGGAGGAACGCTCACCGTGGAGAGCCGGCCCGGAGAGGGGACCCGGATCATTCTCGAGGCACCTCTCGAAGGCACGCTTCGTCCCGCGTCTTCTCCGTCACCCTGACTATACGAACGGGCAAATAGGGTTCGACCGTTCAGCGGTGGGAGTTGCGCGGGCACTTCGTTAGGGTAGTATGGATGTGATGGCCTAGGAGTCGGGTGGCCGGCGGTAGTGAGGAGCATGGCCGGGGGGCTTCGCTCTTCCTCAGCGCATCACGCATCACCAGAGATCCAACGAAAGGAAGGGGTTTTGATGGCTAAGATCCTGCGCGTCGATGTAGGGGCCGGCACGGCCGCGTTCGAGGAAGTGCCTGCCGATCTCGCGGTACTGGGAGGTCGTGCCCTCACGTCCACCCTCGTCGCCCGAGAGGTAGATCCTAAGGCCGACGCCCTGGGCCCGGACAACAAGATCGTATTCGCACCCGGCCTTCTTGCGGGCACCACCGCTCCCAACTCCGGCCGGATCTCGGTGGGATGCAAGAGTCCGCTGACGGGAGGCATCAAGGAGGCCAACTCCGGAGGCCAGGCGGCGGGCCGTCTGGGCCGACTCGGCATCGCTGCAATCATCGTACAGGGCGATCCCAAGGGCAAGACCTACGTGCTGCACGTGTCCAAAGACGGCGCCCGGATGGACGACGGCGCCCCCTTCTGGGGTAAGGGCAACTACGACGCTGCCGCCGCACTGCGGGCCGCCTACGGCCCCAAAGTGGCCACCATCCAGGTGGGCCCGGCGGGCGAGCACGGCATGCGCAACTCCTCGGTGGCCACCACCGATCCCGAAGGCAACCCCGCCCGCCACGCCGGCCGCGGCGGCGTGGGCGCGGTCATGGGCGCCCGGGGGCTGAAGGCCATCGTTATCGACGACGCGGGCTCCGACCGGGCACCGATCAAAGACGTCGATCGTTTCGAGAAGGCCCGCAAGACCCTGGTCGAAGGCGTCAAGTCCCACCCGGTTACCAGCCAAGGGCTCACCAACTTCGGCACCGCCATCCTCGTCAACATCATAAACGAGGCCGGGGCGCTCCCCACCCACAACTTCCACGACGGCCGCTTCGACAAAGCGGAGGCCATCTCCGGCGAGACGCTGCACCAGAATTGCGAGGACCGGGGCGGTAAGCGCAGCCACGGCTGCATGACCGGTTGCATCGTGCACTGCTCGAACGTCTACAACGACAAAGAAGGCACGTACGTCTCGTCCGGAGTGGAGTACGAGACCATATGGGCTCTGGGTGCCAACTGCGATAACGACGACATCGACGCCATCGCCCGCCTAGACTATCTGTGCGATGACATCGGCGTGGACACCATCGAGATGGGTGGCACGTTCGGCGTGGCCATGGACGGTGGACTCCTCGGCTGGGGCGACGCCGCCCGCATGATCGAATTGATGGAAGAGGTGCGCAACGACACCGACCTGGGCAAAAAGATCGGGAACGGCGCGGGCCATGCCGGCAAGGCGTTCGGCGTCACCCATGTGCCCACGGTGAAGAACCAGAGCATGCCCGCCTACGACCCGCGTGGTATCAAGGGCATCGGCGTGACCTATGCCACGTCAACCATGGGCGCCGATCACACCGCGGGCTACGCGGTGGCCACCAACGTCCTCGGAGTGGGAGGCAGCGTCGATCCCCTGGTGGCCGAGGGACAGTGTGGCCTCTCGCAGAACCTGCAGGAAGCCACGGCGGGGTTCTTCGACTCCACCGGTCTCTGCCTCTTCCTGGCCTTCCCGTGTCTCGATCAGCCCGACTCCCTGGCCGCCATCCCCGAGCTGGTGTCGGCCAAGTACGGAGTGGAGATCTCGGTGGCCGACATGGCCGCCGCCGGGGCAAAGGTCCTCGAAGTGGAGCGGGGCTTCAACCGGGGCGCCGGTCTGACTGAAGTCGACGATCGCCTGCCGGAGTTCTTCAGCAAGGAACCCCTGCCGCCGCACAACGTGGTCTGGGATGTTGCCGCATCAGAACTCGACAAGGTGTGCGCGTGGAGCCCGGTGGTCGAGCTCGGCTAGCAGCACCGTAACGCTGCATTGAGTCGTGAGGGAGGAGGGCCGACGGCCCTCCTCCCTCACGATCTTCCCCGTTGAGGATGCCGCAGAGGAGATGTATCGGGTGCGGGTAACGGTAAAGCTCGGGTCCATCTTGAGGGCAAAGGCGCCGGCATTCGTGGGTGGAGAGGGCATTGTGGAGTTGCCCGGCGAGGGACCCTTTGCGGTGAGCGACGTGATGGCGGCACTCGACATCCGGCCGGAAGAAGTCAACGTGATCTACCGGAATCACGTGCTGGTCGCCCCTGTCGCCCGGGCCAGAGATGGTGACCGGGTGGCGCTGTTCCCTCCGATCTTCATCCACTTTTCCCAGTTCTACCTCGAGCGCAAGACGGACTGACCTCGGCGGGTGGTAAACTCGCCGGGCGGGTCTTTCGGGGCTCCCGTTCCCAGGCACTCGAGCAGGGGTTTGACGACAATGATCGACGTCCGTCTATTCGCGACGCTGCCGATGCGGTCCCGTACGGGGAACAAGGAACTTCGCCTGGAACCGCTGCCGGGTCTCACGGTGCGGCGGGTGGTTGAAGGAGAAGGACTCGACCTTTCGGAGGTCCACATCGTGATGATCAACGGCCTGCACGGTACCATCGACTCCGAACTCTCCGATGGGGATCGCGTGGGTCTGTTCCCTCCGGTGGGTGGAGGATAGGCGGGCCGGACGTGACGGTCCCCCGGGGGCCGGGCGGGAGAGACGCCGAGATCGCGACGGCGCCTGCCGCCTCTGAAGGACAGTGGTTTCGGGCTGCGGGATCGGACCTGGTCACGCGGGCCCTGACGGCGTTCCTCCTGCTCGTGCTCGGCCTACTCGTACTGCTGGGAGGGGCGCAGGCCGTTGCCTCTTGGCGCGTGGGAGCTTGGGCGGATGTCGCGCGCGGCGCCGGCTTTGTGGCCCTCGGGCTCGTATTCGGCTACCTGACCGTGGCCCGCATGCCCGTCGCCTACCGGATCGTGGGCGATTCGCGGCACGGCACTATCTTCGAGGTCCGTCTGCGGGCGGCTTCCCCGGTGCGTCTGCGCTTGGGGGACTACCTCGAAGCGGTTCCCCGCCGGGTCGTGTTCCCCTGGATCCCCCTCTTCTCGGGAACCCGCGTGTTCGGATTGCGCGGCGCGCGGGTGGAGCAGATCGTGCTGGGATTCTGGTCGTTCGGCCGCGACGGGCGCCGGGCGATCGTGCTCACCGGCCCCGGAAGGCCTCTGACTCTCGTATCTCCCCTCGACCAGGAGGGATTCCTCGCCGCCCTACACGGCGCGATCGACGGGAAAGGTGGGATCGCGGAGACGTCATCTTCCTGGTGACCTAGCTCTCCCTATTTGCATAGGTTTAATAGTGCTATCATGGATCGGCGAGGTAACGTCGGGGGCACTGGGCGAATGGAAGGAGCCGACATGGGCGCTGGGGTAGTGGAGGTGCGGGCCTTTTTCGACCTTGCCGACCGAGTGGGGGGGCTCACGCAGATCGAGGTGGAATCTGTGGCGGCGTCTCCCACGGTGGCGTCGGTGGCGGAACATATCGGCCTGCCACAGGGGAGCGTGGGTTTCGCGATGGTGAACGGTTGCATGGCCGACCTGGACATCGCGGTGGCCGCCGGCGACCGTGTCGCGCTCTTCCCCGACTATGTGCCCTACCACAAGGTGTACGGTACCTGCGTCATCTGACCTAGGGTGTACCGCTTCTGAGTCGCCCGACTGGACGATCGCTCTGCTAGAGTGGAGCCGACAGCCAGCGTGACGAGGGAGGACCCGCATGCCCATATCGGCCAAGATGGACAGCTTTCTCGAGCGTTCGTCGTGGATCAGGCGGATGTTCGAAGAGGGGGCCCGGCTCAAAGCCGAGCACGGCACGGACAAGGTGTTCGACTTCAGCATCGGGAATCCCAATCTGGAGCCCCCGGCGGAGTTCGACGCGGCCATGCTCGAACTGCTCGCCGACCACACGCCGGGCACGCACGGCTACATGGCCAACGCGGGTTACCAAGAGACCCGGGACGCCGTGGCCGGTTTTGTGACCAAGGAACAGGGAGTGGGTGTTCGCGGCGCCGACGTGGTCATGACCGCGGGGGCGGGGGCCGCCCTCAACGTGGTCTTCAAGGCCGTGCTCGATCCGGGCGACGAGGTGATCGTGCCCCGCCCATACTTCGTTGAGTACGGTTTCTACGCCGACAACCACGGTGGCGTGTTGGTGCCCGTTGAGACCACTGCGGAGTTCGACCTCGACTTGGCCTCGATCGACGCCGCCATCACCCCCAAGACCCGCGTGATCTTGATCAACTCGCCGAACAACCCGACGGGCCGGGTGTACTCGGCCGAGGCCATCGAGGCCTTGGGTAAGCTGTTGGAACGAAAGTGGCTGGAGACCGGACGCGTCATCTTCCTGCTCTCCGACGAGCCGTACCGTCACATCATCTACGACGGAGTGGTGGTCGCTCCGGTGATGAGCGCCTATGTGAACACGATCGTCGTCTCGAGCTACTCTAAGGATCTCTCGCTGGCCGGGGAACGGATCGGGTATCTGGCCATCCATCCCGAGATTCCCGACAAGCGTCTGATGCCGGCTCTGGTCACGGCCAATCGCATTCTGGGGTTCGTCAACGCGCCCGCGCTGATGCAGAGGGCTGTCGCCCGTCTTCAGGGAGTGGCGGTCGACCTGACTCCGTACCGCGAGAACCGCGAACTCCTCTACGATTGTCTGGTGAAAGCCGGGTTCACCGTGCCGCGGCCGGATGGCGCCTTCTATCTGTTCCCGAAATCGCCCATAGCGGACGACGTTGAGTTCACCCGCGAGTTGGCGGCGCACTTGGTGCTCGTGGTGCCGGGCAGTGGTTTCGGCGGACCCGGGCACGTGCGTCTGTCGTACTGCTGCTCGCGGACGACGGCGGAGGGGGCGCTCCCCGTGTTCCGCTCCGTGGGGGCGAAGTACTTCGGGTAGGTGCGCGATAGTCGGGCGGACGCGTCATGCCGTCGCCGGCCGCCGGTAGGCCTCGGACGACCGGCGGTTCAGTCCTCCGGGTGCCGGCGGTACGTCATCGCCCGGATCTCTATGCGGTAGACCAGGGTCTTCGCCACGGTCTCGGGACGGAGAGGCGCGCCGGCCTTCTCGGGGTGGTACTTGGCGATGATGGCCCGGAGGCCGGCTTCCTTGGCGGCGGTGTCAGTCACTTCCAGGACGTCGCCGTAGACCAATACCGTTCGGCAGCGGAAGTTGTCGGAGCAGGGGTCGTCTGCCAGGATCACGTGCGGGTCGTCACAGACCGCGAGGCAGATACGCGTGTCGGAAGCCAGCGCGGCCGCCTTCTTGCCGGGTCCTCCATGCAGATGCACGACCTCGCCGTCATAGGCGAACGAGACGGGGAGGACGTAGGGACCATCTGCGTCGTTCATACCGAGGAATCCCACTCGGGCGTCGCCGAGCACCCGGCGGGCCTCAGTGTGCTGGTCGGGCACGGAACCCTCCTTCTCGCTCAGGGATTGAGTGCGGCTACGTGCCGCTCGATCGTGGCGCCGTAGCCGTTCCCGGGAACGGCCCAGCGGCCGTCGAGGTCGGCCAGGACTCGGGCGACGCCGCGCGGGCTTACCGCGTCGTACCGCGGGTCTACGGCGGGATTGGTCCACGGGGCGCGGTCGTCGGTGAACACGTAGGCCGCCAAGTGGGCGACATGCGCCTTGACACCGTCCTCCGCGGTCGCGAATGTGATGCCCGCCGTGCCGCCGCCTGTGGCTCCGATCCCCGCGTAGTTATTCTGCGCGGCGGTCACGTCGCCCCCGTAGGCGCCGAAGCCGGTCTCGTGCAACATCTGAGCCCAGAGAACGTCGGCCCGCAGACCGACCTGGCCGGCGTAGCGCACATAGTACTGGGCCAGCGTCAGAGCAGGAACCGAGAAACGTGGACGCGGATTGGAGGCGAGAAGATACGCCGATAGTTCGGCGGCGGTGCCTCCCCAGATCCCCGCAAGAGGGGTCTGGCCGCCGGCCGCCACGGTTCGGGTGCCGGGCACGGCGGCGGCGGGACTTCCGGAGGCGCTCCCACCCGCGGGAAGTGTTCGTGTCGCGGAACCCCCGCCGGTGGCCTGGATGCCTACCGACCCGGTCTCTCCGGATGAGCGCAGGAGTCTCTCGCGGGCCTCCCGCTGTTTGAGCAGCCAGTAGGGTTCCGGTGTGCCATCCGGACCCGCGGACAGGGCGGGGGCGGACTCATCGGGGACGAAGCCTGAAGTGTCCTGCCCGGCGGCGGGATCTTTGCTCGATTCAGGCTTGGCCGCGACGGCGACCGCAGCCGGCTGAGTCGCGGCCGCGTCGGCGTTGGTGCACAGGACGCTCGCGAGTATCAATGCGCCACCGGCGATCACGAGAAACACGCCCGATGCCGCGGCGATGACCACGTTCGACGGTAGTTTCATAATCCCCGAGAATGATACCCCGATATACTAAGAGACGCCATGCATGGCGGGGCGGAGTGTCGAGACGCGGAGTATCGAGCGGAGGGCGTGTGAAATCGGTGGTGTTGATCATCGACGGAGCTGCCGGGTGGCCGGTGGACGAACTAGGCGGGAGGACCTCGCTGGAAGCGGCCCATATTCCCCATCTCGACGGCATCGCCGCCGGGGGGACCGTGGGCCTGCTCCGCACTGTGCCGGAGGGCATGGAACCGTCCAGCGCCGTCGCCTGCATGAGCGTTCTTGGGTACGATCCCGCACGCTACTACGGCGGCCGGGGGCCCATCGAGGCTATGGCTCTGGGAATCGAGCTCGAACCCCGCCAAGCGGCCCTGCGCTGCAATCTCGTCAGCGTCGATGAGGGCATCATGCGCAGCTACGCGGCCGGACACATCCCCTCTGAAGAGGCGCATGTCTTGATCGCGGCCGTCCAAGCCGAGCTCGGGGACGCGCGGGTCACATTCCATCCAGGAGTCGGTTTTCGCAACATCGTCACCATCAGGGAGGGCTGCGACGTTGCCGAGACCCGCTGCGCCGGAGCGCATGATATCCCGGGTCAGCCGGTGGCGGAGCATCTCCCCGTCGGCCCGGGAGCCGCCCTGCTGTGCGACCTCATGGAGCGTTCGAAGGCGGTTCTGGCCGGTCATCCGGTGAACCAGGCCCGGGTAGCCCGCGGTGACCTGCCCGCCACCCAGATCTGGCTTTTCTGGCCGGGGCTGCAGCCGGTGCCGCTGCCCGCTTTCCGTGCCTGCTATAGGCGTTCCGCAGCGGTCACAACGGCCGTGGATCTCTTGCGGGGTCTCGCCCGTCAGGCCGACATCGATATCCTCGACATCCCTGGGGTCACCGATGGAAGCGACAACGACTACCAGGGTCAGATGCGTGGCGCCCTGGCCGCCCTGAGCGGGCACGAGGTGGTGGTGGTGCACGTGGAGGCGCCCGACGAGGCCGGGCATTCGGGCGACGGGCGGGGCAAAGTAAGGGCGATCGAGCAGGTCGATGGTCTGATGGTGCCGCAGGTGACCGCCCTGGGCGCCGACGTGCGTCTCATGGTGCTGCCCGACCACCCCACGCCTTTGGCGATACGCACCCACACGGCGGAGCCCGTCCCATTCGCGCTCTGGGGCCCGGGGTTCACGGCCAACGGGGCGCACTCGTTCAGCGAGGCGTCGGCCGCCGCCACTGGTCTCGTGGTGCCGATAGGCTACGAGCTGATGAGCAGGTTCGTGGGCTGAAGGCAGGGCTTCGCCGCAGAGACTCCTACTCTTCCACCTTTTCGAAGTCGGCCTTGGTCGCGCCGCAGTCCGGGCACTCCCAGTCGTCAGGCAGGTCTTCGAAGCTCGTGCCGGGTTCGATGCCCTGCGTCGGGTCGCCCAACTCGGGATCGTAGACGTATCCGCAGAGGACGCACTCCCATTTGTTCATACAAGCTCCCTTCGTTGCCGTACCGTTGCGCGCGGCTGCATCATAACCGCGGCAGTGCGCGCTGTCCACATGAGCGTCTTAGCGGTGTCCTGACGAGCACGCCAGTGAGCCACCGGCCGGAGGCGGTGTCTGCACCCGGTCGGGACACTGCAGGGCTGTGATATCGTGGCGGGCGGCCTGAGGCGCGCCCGGGCCGTGCTGAAGCGGAGGTGAGGGGATCGTGCATGTGCCGGACGAACGCGTGTAGAGAAGGATGGATCATCGCCTGCGGCCGCACGCTGCAATGCGACGGGGCTCGTGTGTGGGGACGCTTTGCCCGAGCGGCAGGAGGAGACCTCTGATACCCGATCACCTAGGTGCCGCTCTGCCTCTCTGGTTGCTCGCGCCCTTCGCGGGGTTGCTGCTCTCCATAGCGATCATGCCGCTCACCATCGGGGAATGGTTCGACCACAATCGCAACAAGGCGATAGTTGCGGGTCTGTTCGGTTTGCCCGTGCTCCTCTATCTGTGGCTGGGATTCGGCCCCCAGGGCGGAGAGGAGATCGCGAGCACCGCCCGGGAGTACGTCTCGTTCATAGCCCTGTTGGCGGCGCTCTACACGATCAGCGGGGGCATCTATATCACCGGCAACCTACTGGGGACGCCGCGCACCAACGTGTCTTTCTTGCTGTTCGGGGCGGTGTTGGCCAACATCGTGGGCACCACCGGTGCGGCGATGGTGCTCATCCGGCCGATCCTCCGGGCGAATTCAGAACGGACGCATTCTCAGCACGTGGTGATCTTCTCCATCTTCATCATCTGCAACCTCGGCGGGCTCCTGACCCCGTTGGGCGATCCGCCCTTGTTCTTGGGCTTCCTCCGAGGGATCGACTTCTTTTGGACCCTGCGTCTGCTGCCCCAGTGGCTTGTGGCTGTCGGGCTGACCGCCGCCGTCTTCCTGGCGCTGGACGTGTACCTCTATCGGCGAGAGCCGGCGACGGCGCTTCGTTACGACGCAGAGGACTATGTCCCGATGCGGGTGGCGGGTAAGATCAACCTGCTCTTCTTGGCCGGCGTCGTGCTGGCCGTGCTCTTCTCGGACCGGCTGACCGCAGCGGGCGAGGTCATTGGCTTCCCCTTCCTACGAGAAGCCCTGATGGTGGCCATGCTCCTGCTTTCCCTGCGGTTCGGCCCTTCGGGGACGCGGGCGTCGAATTTCTTCTCCTGGAGTCCGATCATCGAAGTCGCCGTGGTCTTCGCGGGTATCTTTGCCACCATGGTGCCGGCGCTGGCGATCCTGCGGGCCCACGGGGCCGACCTCGGCCTGACGCAGCCGTGGCACTTCTTCTGGGCCACAGGGGTATTGTCTTCGTTCCTGGACAACGCCCCCACCTATCTTACCTTTACCAGCACCGCCCAGGGCTATCTGGGGGTGGGGAACATGGCCGGCCTCATGAGCACGCAGGTGCATGGCGTGATCGGGTCGGCGCCGGCCGCCTTCTTGGCCGCCATCTCGACCGGCGCTGTGTTCATGGGGGCGAACTCTTACATCGGCAACGCCCCCAACTTCATGGTCAAGGCCCTCGCCGAGCACCAGGGTGTGCGGATGCCATCATTCAGCGGCTACATGGTCTACTCGGGCGCGGTATTGCTTCCGATCTTCGTCGTGATCACGATACTCTTCTTCCGGTGAGTTGGTCTGAGCTTGACACGGGACCTGCCGAGAATGTAGCATGGTGAATAGACAAGTTAGGCGCGCCGAAATCGGGCCGGGAAGGACGACAGTAAGGCTGTTGGACGCGGAGCACAGACGGGCATCGGATCGCGCGGTAGCCGAGTATCTCAAGCATATCTTCAAGCTGGAACAGCGCGAAGGACCCCGCGAGAGCGCTGTTCAGACCAGTGAACTGGCACATGCCATGGGGCTCACGGCGCCGGCGGTGACCGAGATGGCCAAGAAACTGTCGGAGCGCGGCATCGTGGACTACACGCCCTACCACGGTCTTCGTCTCACCGACGAAGGCCGGCGCGAGGCGACGAAGGCGCTTCGGCGGCATCGCATCGTCGAGCGGTTCCTCACCGATATGCTCGGGTTTCCCTGGTCGGACGCCCACGAGTTGGCCGTGCAGTTCGAGCACGACCTGCCCAAGCGTGTGGAGGACAAACTCTTCGCCGTTCTGCACAAGCCGGTGGATTGCCCACATGGGTTCCCCATCCCGGTGCTGCCGGAAGACTCGTTTCCGAACGTGATCACCCTGTATGAACTCCAGGCGGGGGAGACCAGTGAGGTGGCTACTGTTCTTGAGGAGGGGCCTGACATCGTAGAGTTCATAGACTCGCTGGGGTTACGTCCGGGAGCGCAGGTGACTGTGGTCCAGAAAGTGCCCTTCGATGGCCCCCTGGTGATACGGGTCGACGGAGTGGAGCGCACCGTCGGGCACAGGTTGTCTCAGATCGTCACTGTCCGTCCACCGCTCGGCTCGACACACGAGGGTGCGCAGGGGCAACGGAGAGAGGCGTCGTAGAGAGAGTCGCACGGAGAAAGGGAGGAGCACACTGCATGGAAGGTACACGAACAATGCATCGGACGGGCTTGAGGGGTCGACCGCGTGGAGGGGTCTTGGTGGCATTGGTCACCACGATCCTCGCACTCGTCGCCCTTGTGATCCCGGCTGCCGCCCTAGCGGCTGAGGGCGCCGCGGCCGGCGGAGAGGCCAGCCTGGTCCTGCCCGACCTGGGCAGCGTCGATTTCTTGGGAGTGAGTGGCCAGACGCTCCTCACGTTCGGCATCATCATCTGTGGATTGGGACTCATCTTCGGCCTGGTGAACTACCTGCAGGTGAAGCGTCTTCCGGTCCATCGGTCGATGCGTGAGGTCTCGGAACTGATCTACGAGACCTGCAAGACCTATCTCATCCAGCAGGGCAAGTTTCTGGCGCTGCTGTGGGTCTTTATCGCCGTCATCATGGCCTTCTACTTCGGCGTGGGCCGCGACTTCAGCGTAGTGAAGGTCGTGGTGATTCTGGCCTTCAGTATCCTCGGCATCCTGGGCAGCTACGGGGTGGCCTGGTTCGGCATTCGCATCAACACGCTCGCCAACTCCCGAACCGCGTTCGCCAGCCTCAGGGGAAAGCCGTTCTTCTTGCACGACATCCCGCTCCGCTCGGGCATGAGCATCGGCATGTTGCTGATCAGCGTCGAGCTTCTTATGATGTTGATCATCCTGCTCTGGGTCCCCCGCGACTACGCGGGCGCGTGTTTTATCGGCTTCGCCATCGGTGAGTCTTTGGGCGCGGCGGCCCTGCGGATCGCAGGCGGTATCTTCACCAAGATCGCCGACATCGGCGCCGACCTGATGAAGATCGTCTTCGACGTCAAGGAAGACGACGCCCGTAACCCCGGCGTGATCGCCGACTGTACGGGTGACAACGCCGGCGACTCGGTCGGCCCCACCGCCGATGGTTTCGAGACCTACGGCGTAACCGGCGTGGCCCTTATCACCTTCATCCTGCTGGCGGTGATGCAACCCACGATCCAGGTGCAGCTGTTGGTGTGGATATTCGCCATGCGCGTCATGATGATCATCGCGAGTGGCGGATCGTATCTGATCAACCATGCGTTCTCAAAATCGCGCTACCACAACGTCGACAAGTTGAACTTCGAGTCGCCCTTGACCAGCCTGGTGTGGCTGACCTCTCTGGTGTCGGTGGCTATGACGTTCGTGGTCTCCTATCTGCTTATCAAAGACCTGGGCGACGGCACTATGTGGTGGAAGCTCTCCGTCATCATCACCTGCGGCACGCTGGCGGGCGCCATCATCCCCGAGCTGGTCAAGGTCTTCACGTCCACCAAGTCGGCCCACGTTCAAGAAGTAGTCAAGTCGGCCCGTGAAGGGGGCGCCTCGCTCGATATCCTCTCGGGCTTCGTGGCCGGTAACTTCAGCGCCTACTGGCTGGGCATGGCCATCTTGGGGCTCATGTCGGTGGCGTATCTCGTGAGTACTCAGGGTGTGGCCGATCTCATGATCGCTCCGGCCGTCTTCGCGTTCGGCCTGGTGGCCTTCGGCTTCCTGGGCATGGGCCCGGTGACCATCGCCGTGGACTCGTACGGACCGGTGACCGACAATGCTCAGTCGGTCTACGAACTCTCGCAGATCGAAGACGTCCCGAACATCGCCGCCGAGGTGAAGAGCGACTTCGGTTTCGACGTCAACTTCGATGTGGCCAAACATAATCTCGAAGAGAACGACGGAGCCGGCAACACCTTCAAGGCCACCGCGAAGCCTGTGTTGATCGGCACGGCCGTGGTCGGCGCCACCACCATGATCTTCTCGATCATCGTGGCACTCACCGACGGGTTGAAGACCGACATCGACAAGCTGTCGTTGCTGCATCCTCCGTTCTTACTCGGCCTGATCTGCGGCGGGGCAATGATCTATTGGTTCACCGGGGCATCCACCCAAGCGGTGACCACGGGCGCCTACCGGGCGGTTGAGTTCATCAAGCGCAACATCAACCTCGAGAGTGCTGAGAAGGCTTCCGTCGAAGACAGCAAGAAGGTAGTGGCCATCTGCACGCAGTATGCGCAGAAGGGCATGTTGAACATCTTCCTGGCCGTGTTCTTCGGCACGCTGGCCTTCGCATTCGTGGAGCCGTTCTTCTTCATCGGCTACCTGATGGCCATCGCGCTGTTCGGTCTGTACCAGGCTATCTTCATGGCCAACGCCGGGGGTGCCTGGGACAACGCCAAGAAGATCGTCGAGGTCGACCTCAAGGAGAAGGGCACCGAGTTGCACGCCGCCGCCGTTGTGGGTGACACTGTGGGCGACCCCTTCAAGGATACCTCGTCGGTCGCTATGAACCCGGTCATCAAGTTCACGACCTTGTTCGGGCTCCTGGCCGTGGAGTTGGCCGTGAGCATTGCCAATGACCAGGGTAACCACATCGTCACGCGGGTGCTCGCCGCTGCGTTCTTCTTGGTGTCGGTCACCTTCGTCTGGCGGTCGTTCTACCGGATGCGGATCGAGTCGACTGAGGCGTAGGTTTCCGAAGCGCAGGTCTTGCGGGCCGGTTCTGTTTCGGCCGAGACCGTCGCTTGGCGGGGGTCCCGGGAACGTAGTGGTAGAAGCGAGTCGGGGCGGGCGGCCGAGAGGCCGCCCGCCCCGTTCCCTTGAAGGGCGGGACCTCCCTTGTGGGGCGAGATTCGCACGCACCGCCGAGGAGTTGCGTATGATAACACTACGGTATAAGATGTTATCATGATTCGGACTCAGATCAGCCTTCCGCCGGACGAGTATGCGGCCGCCAAGTTGGAGGCGGCGCGTCTCGGCATATCCTTGGCTGAGTTCTTTCGCCGCGCTCTCCGAACGGCGCTCCCAGTTGATGAGAGCGCGCCTTGGATGCGCTACGCGGGAATGGTGGAGACGGGCGACCCCGCGTCCAGCCAGAAGATCGACGACGTGGTCTATGGCCACAAGGATTGAGTCATACGTCGACACGTCGGCTCTGATCGCGTTTATGGACCGCTCAGATTCCTACCATCCGCTGTTCCGTCGACTGTTCTCCGCGCCTCCCGCCTTGCTGACCACTGTGCTTGTGGTGGGGGAGGGACACGCGTGGTTCCTGCGTCGCTATGACAGGACTCGTGCGCTCCAGTTTCTGGCGATGATCGAAGCGATCAGTCCGCTCAGAGTCGTGCCGGTGGGTGCCGCGGAGCAGTCGGGGGCGACATCATTGCTTCGCCGGTATTCGGACCAGGATCTCACCTTAGTGGATGCCGTCGGCCTGCATCTGATGCAGGAGCGTCGGGTGACCAACTGCTGGTCGACCGACTTCCATCTGGGTCTCACCGGGGTGCCGCTTGTGATCAATCACGTCTGACGGCGAGGAGGCTCGGCCCAGGCTACTCGTCGCTGAACATGGGGTCATCGGCGCGCCGGCGACCGGCCTGCGCGCGCATCAGCTCAGGAAACGAGTGCAGCTTCGCCTGAGTCTGCCGAATCCAGCGGGCGTCGGGTCGATGGAGGAACCGTCGAGCCCGAAGCGGCAGGCCGAGAACCGGTTATACGTGTATACCAGGTAGTCGTCCTCGGTAGGCATGTGCGGCCGGTGGGCCGGCAGATAGCGGCAGAGGGCCTGAATGTAGGCGGCCACAACGGCGGCTTCGGCATTGGAACCGGACAAGGAGGCTGCTGAAAAACGAGGTCCCGGCGGCCGAAGCGCACTGGAAGGCGCGATACGTCGTCCTCGGTCGCGCACATAGCGCTGCTATTCGCGCTCTCTGCGTCCCTGTCTGGCGCGTTCCCAGCGCACCTCCGCCGCGAGAAGTCATAGTTCAGCAGCCTTCTAGTGCGTTGTCGGGCGGCTCGTGTCGCGATGCTCAGCAATCAAGGATCCTCCTACACCGGCAGCCAGGATCATGAGCACCAATCCCAGCAAGTAGAAGTTGAAAGCAGTTCCGAACAACCCTTTGAGCCATTCTGCTGCCAGCATCTTCACTCCAACCACCATCAGCACCAACGCGAGAGACACTTTGAGATACCTGAACGTGTCGAGCATGCCCCCTAGCGCGAAATAGAGCGACCGGAGGCCGAGAATGGCGAAGACGTTACTCGTAAAGACCAGGAACGGATCGGCGGTAATAGCGAAGATCGCCGGGATCGAGTCCACGGCAAAGATCACGTCCATGAATTCGACCACAATAAGGGTCAAGGCCAAGGGTGTGAGCATCAACGTGCCGGCCCGGGCTAGACCCACGGCCGTATCCGGGAGGGGGATGGCTCCGGGAACCTCGCCCTCGTTTGAGGCGGGCTTCCCAGCACGAACGACAAAGTGCTGCCCGTGGAACCGCGAGGTGATCGGAAAGAAGCGCCGCGTGAAGCGTACGATGATGTTCTGGCCGGGGTCCGGCCGTTCAGTCTTTGTGGCCAGCATCTTGATCCCTGTGGCGATCAGGAAGGCACCAAAGAGGTAGAGGATCCAGTGGAACTCCGCGATCAGCGTGGCGCCCAGCGCGATCATAGCGGCACGCATCACCAACGCGCCCAGGATGCCCCAGAACAGCACTCGATGCTGGTAGATCGCCGGAACTGCGAAGAATCCGAAGATCATGGCTATCACGAAGATGTTGTCGACGCTCAGCGACTTTTCAACGACGTAACCCGTCAGGTACTTGCCCATCGCCGTCGTGCCATCGTTGACCAATCCATCGACGGCGTCGACCGAACTGCCCAGCCCCAGCCAGTGATTCTCGTACCCGTAGTACACGAACACGGAGAAGGACAGCCCCAGCGTGACCCACACAGCGGTCCACAGGAGGGCCTCTTTGACCGTAACCACATGGGCATGACGATGAAAGACCCCCAGGTCCAACGTCAGCATCAATAGCACAAAGGCGATGAATCCCAACCAAAGCCAGACCATCTGTTGAACCGCACCGGCCTTTCCGGAGACTACGTGGCTTGAGTGGCACACCCTGGGCGGGAACATGCTGATGACTGTTGCTCTGTCCGCACTCCGCCGGAGGAGTATAGCCGACCGGTCCGATGGTTGATCTCCTGGCCTCAGCCCTCATCTCATCCTGCTATGCTGGACAAATGAAGCAACGGCTCCTACTGGGCGACCAGGAGCGAAACCTCTCGGGTAGCCGGTCTCGGCACGCGGTGTTCGCCTCATGATCTGGCTGTGGGCGGTCGTCGCGTGCCTCGTTGCGCTCGGCTCGGTACTCGCCGTCGCTGAAGCCTCGCTCACGCGGATGACGCGCGTTCGTGCTCTCGGCATGATCGAAGCGAAACGCAGGAACGCGGTCATATTGGAGCGAATCGAGGCGGATCCGCCTCGATTCCTCAACAGCGTCTACCTGGCGGTCATGTTCTGTCAGAATGGCTCGGCCGTCCTGGTCGCCATCCTTGCTGAGCACAGTTTCGGCACCTGGAGCGTTACCCTTGCCTCGGTTGTTTTCACGCTCCTCTACTTCGTGCTCGTGGAAGCCATGTCCAAGACCTACGGCGTGTTGCACAGCGACAGAGCGGCGCTGGCCGTCGCACCGATCGTATGGTCTCTCGGACGGATCCTCTCGTACCCCACCCGCATATTGATCTCGCTCGCCAACCTGCTGCTTCCCGGACAAGATCTCGAGCAAGGCCCTTTCGTCTCGGAGGCCGAACTCCGCTCAATGGCTGAGGTCGGCCTTGAGGAAGGGAGCATAGAGCGGGAGGAGAAGGACCTCATCCACTCGATCTTCGAGTTCAGCGATACGATCGTTCGAGAGGTGATGGTGCCACGACCCGATATCACGGCCGTCGAGAGCCACCGGAACCTCTCCGACGTCCAGGCCCTGGTGCTCGAGCACGGGTACTCCAGAATCCCCGTGTACGACATCGACCTTGACGGCACTATCGGGTTCATCTTCGCGAAGGATGTGCTCACGACTCTGCGCCAATGCGGGGACGACGCGCCTCTGCGCGACCTGGTCCGGCCGGCCTGGTTCGTGCCGGAGCAGAAGCGGGTGGCCGAGATGCTCCGTGAGATGCAACAGCGGAGGTCGCACATCGCCCTCGTGACCGACGAGTATGGGTCGATATCGGGCCTGGTGACGCTTGAGGATCTCCTTGAGGAGCTGGTCGGCGAGATCACCGACGAATATGATCGCGAAGATCCAGAGGTTGTAGAGGTAGCCGAGGGGATCCTCCGTGTCGACGGCAAGCTGGCCATCCACGAGGTGAGCCGCCTCCTTGACGTGGAACTGCCCGATGAGGAGTGGGACACCATCGGCGGGCTTATACTCGACCTTCTGGGGGCGATCCCCAAAGAGGGGCAGACCGTGGGGTTCGAGGGGCTCGTGTTCACCGTCGAGCGCGTGCAGGGTAGGAGGATAGCCAAGGTTCTCATCCACCGCCGAGGGGAGCCGGCCGGGACTGAGGCGGCGTCGAAGCAGTAGGATTGGGGCCCAGGGGTGACGGCGTGCGCGAGAAGGTGCGCGAATGATCTGTTCGCGTCTTGGCCGGTTACGTTCCGCTTACCTCAAGATCAATCGTGTTCGCGTCTGTGTCCACTTGAGTGGGTCGGCCGAAGAGTCTGAGCCACAGAAAACCGATTACTCCCGCCGTCAGCGAAGCCAGCAGGATCGCCGCTTTGGAGTCGTTGATGAGCTGTGCATTCCCGACAAAGGCAAGGTTGGTGATGAAGTACGACATCGTGAAACCGATGCCACCCAAGAGGCCGGCGCCGAAGACGTGACGCCAATGCAGGTCGAGTGGAAGCCGACAGATGCCGATGGTGACGACCACGAAGCAGGTGACCGCGATCCCCAGCGGCTTGCCTACCACCAGCCCGCCGATGATGCCCAGGCCGGCCGTGGCCGTGAGATTGTGCGCCCAACCCGATCCCAGGACGATGCCGGTGTTGGCCAGCGCAAAGACCGGAAGGACTATGAAGGCAACCGGCTTCTGCAGGAAATGCTCGAGTCTGTGTGAGGGCGATGCTTCGTCGTCCTGCTTGGCAGAGAACGGGATCGCGAACGCCAGCATGACTCCCGCTATCGTGGCATGGACGCCGGACTGTCGCAGCAGGTACCACATCACCACGCCTCCGAGGAGATACGGAACAAGAGACATCACTCGAAAGACGCGATTCAGCGCGATGAGCAGGCCGAGGACCGCGAGGGCTCCGACCAGGTACAGCGGCGCGAACTCCGTCGTGTAGAAGACGGCGATGACGATGATCGCACCTAAGTCGTCCATCACGGCGAGCGCGGTCAGAAAGACCTTGAGGGATGCCGGAACCCGACTCCCCAAGAGCGCGAGAACGCCAAGGGAGAAGGCGATGTCGGTAGCCATCGGGATCCCGATCCCCGCCTGGGTCGGCGTGCCCGCATTCAGGGCGAAGTAGATCAGTGCGGGAACGCAGATCCCGCCGATGGCCGCGAAGATCGGAAGCAGCGCGCTCCTGAGGTCCGACAGTTCTCCGTTGTACAGCTCGCGTTCGAGTTCCAGGCCGATGAGCAGGAAGAAGACTGCCATCAGCGCTTCGTTTATCCAATGGTCGATACTGAGGTAGCCGATCTGCGTGTGCCAAAAGCGCAGATAGTCGCCGCCCGCGGCGGAATTGGCGATCGCAAGAGAGATGGCCGTGCATACGACAAGAAGGATGCTGCTCGAGGTCTCTGACGCGTAGAATCGTCTGAACGTCTCAGTCAGTCCTCGCTGAATGATACTCATTCCTCCAACCTAGCATGTCGCCGCGCCGGGATGAAGCTTTGCATCTGCCCCGCTTCGGACCGCCATGCGCGCCTGGCCTGTTGACTGCAGGCCTCCCGGATGGGATGGTAGTCGTCTACCCGATACGCCTCCTGAGTCGCGTAGGCTCCGGCGGCCGCGGCGTTGCGGAATGGGTGAGAGGGGGGGCATGACCAGCGAGTGGGATCCCATCGCCGAACTCGACCGGCGCACGGAGGAGGCGCTCCTGGGCGAAGGCCGGGAGCGCCTCGACAAGCAGCACCAAGCAGGCAAGATGACCGCCCGAGAGCGGCTCGCATTGCTCATGGACGAGGGCACTCTCACCGAACTCGACCGCTTCGTCACCCACCGGTGCCGCGACTTCGGTATGGGCGAACGGCTGGTGCCGGGAGACGGTGTGGTCACCGGCTATGGGCGCATCAACGGGCGCCTCACGTTCGCCTTCTCTCAGGACTTCACCGTGTTCGGGGGCTCTTTGGGGGAAGCCTACGCCCGGAAGGTGTGCAAGGTCATGGACTTGGCCCAGAAGAACGGGGCCCCCATGATCGGGTTGAACGACTCCGGGGGGGCGCGTATTCAGGAAGGCGTCATGAGCTTGGCGGGATACGCCGACATCTTTCTCAGGAACGTCCTCGTCTCGGGAGTGATCCCCCAGATATCCGCCATTATGGGGCCGTGTGCGGGGGGCGCAGTCTATTCTCCCGCTATGACCGACTTCATCCTGATGGTGAAGAACACCAGTTCGCTCTTCGTGACCGGGCCCGATGTGATCCGGGCGGTCACACACGAAGAGGTGACCAAAGAGGAACTCGGCGGCGCCCTGACCCACTCCACCAGGAGCGGGGTCTCCCACTTCGCGGCCGACTCCGAGGAGGAGTGTCTTCTCCTGATCCGCGAGCTCCTGACGTACATGCCGCAGAACAACCTGGAGGATGCGCCGCTGGGACCCACCGACGACGATCCCCTGCGGGAGGCGAAGGAACTCGACACGCTCATCCCGGCGAACCCCAACCAGCCATACGACATGCGGGATGTCATCCGGCCCATCCTGGACCACGGCGTCCTTCTGGAGGTCCAGGAGCACTACGCGCAGAATATCGTGGTGGGCTTCGGCCGCGTGGGAGGGCGGAGCGTAGGCATCGTGGGCAACCAGCCCATGGTGCTGGCCGGGGTGCTCGACATCGACGCCTCCGTGAAGGCCGCCCGCTTCGTGCGCTTCTGCGACTGCTTCAACATCCCGCTTCTCACCTTCGTCGACGTTCCCGGATTCCTGCCCGGCGTGGACCAAGAGCTGGGTGGGATCATCCGCCAGGGCTCGAAGCTGCTCTACGCCTTCTGCGAAGCCACGGTGCCCAAGATCACCCTCATCACGCGCAAGGCCTACGGCGGCGCGTACGACGTCATGAGTTCCAAGCACATCAGGGGAGACATGAACTTCGCCTATCCGTGGGCGGAGATCGCGGTCATGGGTCCGGAAGGGGCGGTTAACATCATCTTTCGCAAGGAGTTGGCCGGAGCGGCCGACGCACAGGCGGAGCGGACTCGGCTCGCGGACGAGTATCGGGAGCGGTTCGCCAACCCCTACTCGGCCGCCGGTCTCGGCTACGTGGACGAGGTTATCCTGCCCCGGCGCACGCGGCAGAAGATCTTCACCGCTCTCGAGATGCTGAAGGACAAGCGGGACACGAACCCGCAGAAGAAGCACGGCAACATCCCGTTGTAGGCGGCGGCCCGCAGGCCGCCGCGCACCGTGGACGCACCGAACTGTAGGAGGGGCGTGCGCATGTTCAAGAAGGTGCTGGTGGCCAACCGGGGGGAGATCACGGTTCGGATCATCCGAGCCTGCCGGGAACTCGACATCCCCGTGGTGGTGGTCTACTCGGACGCCGATCGTACCGCGCTGCACGTGCGCTATGCCGACGAGGCCTACAGCATCGGCCCCGCCCCTTCGGTGGAGAGCTACCTTGTGGCGGAGAAGATTCTCGAGGTGGCAAAGAAGTCGGGAGCAGAGGCCGTCCATCCCGGATACGGTTTCCTCTCCGAGAACTACCGCTTCGCCCGCATGTGCGCCGAGGCGGGGCTGACCTTCATCGGACCGTCGCCGGAGGCCATGGAGTCTATGGGGGACAAGGTGGCCGCCCGCGGCGTCATGGCGGCGGCGGGGGTGCCCATCGTCCCGGGGACGGCGCCACTCACCGAGGGTGGGGCGGCTGCGGCGGCCGTAGCTGAGATCGGCTATCCCGTCATGCTGAAGCCTTCTGCCGGAGGCGGAGGAAAAGGCATGCAGGTAGTGGAGCGGCCGGAAGAACTGCTGGAGGCCCTGGATGCTACCCGGGCCCTCGCTCTGTCGGCATTCGGCGACGGCGCTGTCTACGCCGAGCGGTACGTCACGAAGCCACGCCACGTGGAGATCCAGGTGCTGGCCGACCACTACGGCAACATCGTGCACCTGTTCGAGCGGGAGTGCTCCATTCAGCGACGCCACCAGAAGGTCATCGAAGAGGCCCCATCGCCCTTCATCAGCGCGTCGACTCGCCAGGCGATGGGCGAAGCCGCCGTGCAGGCGGCACGGAGCGTCCACTATGCCGGCGCGGGCACGGTCGAGTTTCTGGTCGACGCGGACGAGCGCTTCTACTTCCTTGAGATGAACACCCGCCTGCAGGTTGAGCACGCCGTCACCGAGCTCGTCACCGGGGTGGATCTGGTGAAGATGCAGTTGCAGGTGGCGGCGGGGGAGCCCCTGCCGTTCACCCAGGACGATCTGCGGCTCTCGGGGGCGGCGATCGAGTGCCGCATCTACGCGGAGGACCCCGACCGGGACTTCATGCCCTCGCCCGGCCGCATCACGGTCTTGCGGGCCCCCGGTGGCCCCGGCGTACGCGACGATGTGGGTGTGTACGAGGGCTTCGAGGTGCCGTTGTACTACGATCCGTTGCTCTCGAAGCTGTCGGCTTGGGGCCGGGACCGGGACGAAGCCATAGGCCGCATGCGTCGTGCCCTCTCGGAGTACGTGGTGGAGGGGATCAAGACGAACATCCCCTTTCACCAGCGGGTGCTGCGTCACCCTGACTTCCTGGCGGGCGAATTCGACACCTCGTTCATCGACGATCGCTTTCTCGCCGTCGACCGGGAGTCTGCGTGTCCCGACGCAGAACGGGCCTTGGTCGCCTCCGCGGTGCTGGCGTATATGGAGGAAGAGGCGAAGGCGCTGCGCACCGCCGGTGTCGGTGGTGACGAGAGCGGGGGTGGCTCCTTCGCTTGGCGGAGCGCTGGACGTCGCGCCGTCGTCAGGCGCTGGGGCTAGGGAAACGATGCCCCAGTACATACTCACGCGAGGCACTGACGAATGGACAGCGGACGTGGCACCTCTGGGTGAAGACCTCTATGCCGTGACCGTCGATGGTCGCGCCGTAACCGTCGATGCCCGCATCGTGGAGGAATCGGTGTGCTCGTTCATCGTCGATGGAAGCTGCTACGAGGTGCACTTCTCTCGTGACCGCGATGTCTACACGCTCCTCATCGGAGGGGAGCACTACCAGGTAGCGGCGCGCAATCGTCGGGTGCGTGCCGCCTACAGTGCGGGCGCCCGCCTGCTCACCGGCCGGCAGGTCATCCAAGCGCCGATGCCCGGTCGGGTGGTGCGGGTCTTGGTGGATTCAGGGGCCGCGGTCAAGGCGGGGGACCCTTTGCTGGTGCTCGAGGCCATGAAGATGGAAAACCGACTGCGCTCCCCGGTGGACGGCGTGATAGCGGAACTCGAGGTCGTCGCCGGGCAGGTGGTGGCGACAGGGGACAAGTTGGTGGTGGTGGAATAGACCCCCGCGTCCTGACGCTTCCTACGCTCAGGGGAGTATCATGGCGCGTTGTTCGAATCCGCCCGTCCGGAGGCCCACCTTCATGACATCTGCTCCGCGTTCATGACATCGACGCTGTTCTCACTCAAGCGGGCGATCATCGGGCGGCCGATGGCCACCATCGAGGAGCAACACGAGCGACTCACGAAGAGGGTCGCCGTCGCGGTCTTCTCCTCCGACGCTATCTCCTCTACCGCCTATGCCACGGAAGAGATCCTCATCGTCCTGATTCTCGCGGGGACGGCGGCCACGCAGTATTCGCTGTGGGTCGCGGCGCTGGTCGTGTTCCTGCTGGGCATCGTCGTACTCTCCTATCGCCAGACCGTGCACGCGTATCCCTCCGGCGGGGGTTCGTACGTGGTGGCGGGCGAGAATCTGGGCACGTTGCCCGGCTTGATCGCCGCGGCTTCGTTGATGGTCGACTACGTGATGACGGTCGCGGTGAGCGTGGCCTCGGGCGTCGCGGCCATAACGTCCGCGTTCCCGGGGGTCATGCCGTGGCGTATCCTGATCGCCGTCGCCTTGGTGATCCTGGTAGCCATGGTCAACCTCCGCGGTGTACGGGAGTCGGGTTCCATCTTCGCTATTCCGACCTACGCGTTCGTGGTCCTCTGCGGCGGGCTCATCGTGGTCGGTGCCATACGCTGGGCGACCGGTGATCTGCAACCCCTTCCACCCGAATCTATGCCGATCGTCAAATCCATGGGGGTGATCCTGTTCTTGCGCGCGTTCGCCGGCGGTTGCTCGGCTATGACGGGTACCGAAGCGATCTCGAACGGCGTACCGGCGTTCAAGAAACCCGAGAGCCAGAACGCAGCTACCAGCCTGGTGATCATGGCCGCGATCCTGGGTTTCCTGTTCATCGGCATCACGGCTCTCGCTCACATCCTGGACGTAGTCCCGAAGGACCACGACACGGTCATGAGCCAGATCGCCCGGGTGGTCTACGGCGACGGCACGTTCTTCTACTACGCCTTGCAGATCGCCACCATGGGCATCTTGGTTCTGGCCTCGAACACGAGTTTCAACGGGCTGCCGCGTCTCGCGGCGGTCATGGCCGAGAACGGGCATCTGCCCCGTCAGTTCATGAACCGGGGTGACCGGCTGGCGTTCTCGAACGGCATAGTGGGGCTGGCACTGGCCGCGATAATGATCATCGTCATCTTCCAAGCCAGCGTTCACAGGATGATCCCTCTCTATGCGGTGGGGGTCTTCACGGGATTCACCCTGTCTCAGACGGGGATGGTGATGCACTGGCGGACGCTCAGGGAGCCCGGATGGAGCCGGCGGGCGTTCATGAACGGACTCGGTGCGTCCCTGACCGCGATCGTTGCGGTGGTGATCGTGGTGGCGAAGTTCACACACGGCGCGTGGATCGTGGCCATCGCCATCCCACTCATCGTGCTCTTCTGTACCGGGGTGCGAAGGCACTACGATAAGGTGGTCGGCATCCTCGAACCTGCCAACGATTCCCAACTCGCGCGCCTGGGCGCCTTGGCGCAGTCGGAGCCGCGCACTACCGTCGTTCTCTTCGTCTCGCAGGTGAACGAGTTGACCGCGCGCTCACTCTCCTTCGCCCGCGCTCTTGCTCCCACCGACGTGCACGCGGTCACGATCAAAGGCGACGACAGGCGCCTGCAACGTCTGGAGGATTCGTGGGCGACCATTGGCACCGACGTCTCCCTGAAAGTGATCGAATCTCCATACCGGGAATTGGTGAGGCCCGCGGTCGAGTACGTGCGCTCGCTGCATCCCAGCCCCGACCATGTGGTGACCGTCATCATCCCCGAATTCGTGGTGGAGCACTGGTGGGAAGCGGCCCTGCACAACCAGAACGCCTTCCGCCTCAAGGGTGCGCTGTTGCTCGTGCCGTGGGTCGTCGTGCTGAGCGTGCCGTTCCATATCGGGTCGGGCGAGATGAACGCGGTTGTCCTGCCGGAGGACCAACCGCCCCGCGGCTGACCGGCATCGGTGCTTGACAGGCTCACGGGTCATGACTATGGTAAGGTCGTTGCGGCGCCTCATCTCGTGGAACGCATTCTACGGCCGGCATGCGGAGGGCACAGCCCATGGTTCCTGATCCTATGAGTCGATCGACCGCGGTCAGCGTCGGTCGTCGCTCCGCGCCCGCTTCTCTCCCTGCGCGCCCTCCGCTCCCCATCAAGCGGCCGCATCTTCACCCGGACTTCGGCGAAGACTGGTAGTAGCTTCCCCGGCTAGTATCGTGGGCACGCGTTGCCTTCGTGCTTCAGCCATGCGCGTGGTCATGGAGCGCCGTCCGTGGTCAAGGAACGCCCGATGTTCCGGAACGAAGAAAAGATGCGTAGGGAAACACCATGAAGGATATCTTGCTCGCCCAACGAGCGGTGCGCCTGCAGAAGCTCACCCCCGCGGACTGTGCGGCCATCCATGAGGCGAGTGTCCGCCTGCTCGCCCGCGTGGGAGTCGAGGTGCACCACGAGCGTGCCCGGCATATGCTCGAGGAAGCTGGGGCGACCGTGGACGGCGCCCGGGTGCGCCTGCCCGAAAGCCTCGTCGCGTGGGCCCTCTCGGTGGTTCCGGAAGGCTTTACGCTGCACGCGAGAGAGGGGGAGCCGGTCATGCCCGTCGGGGGCCGGAACGTGTTCTTCGGGGTGGGCTCGGAGACCCCGAACATCATCGACCACCGCAGCGGAGTCCGTCGGCCCGGTACCCTGAACGACGTGCGGGAGGGCGCGCGGGTCGTCGACGGCCTTCCGAACATCGATTTTCTCATGAGCCTATTCCTGCCCTGGGATCTCGCTCCCGAGGTAGCCGCCGTCGAGCAGTTCCGAGCCATGTTGACGCACTCGGTGAAGCCCACCATCTTTCTCAGTCCGAACTCAGCCGACATCCCGGCGATGGTGGCCATGCTGGAGGCCGTGGCCGGCGGCGAGGAGGCTCTCAGGCGGAAGCCCCGAGGCATGTGCCACATCAACGTGACCCATCCATTCCGCCACGAGCCCGACGAGGTGGACAAACTGATGTTCCTGGCGGAGAAAGGCGTTCCCCATGCCTACAGTCCCGTGGCGTACCGCGGCGCCAGCAGCCCCATGACCCAAGCGGGCGGCATGGCCGTGGCCGGGGTGGGTGAACTCTTCGGCCTCGTGCTCAGTCAGCTGGTACGCGAAGGCTGCCCCGTGGCTCAGGCCGGAGGGTCGGCCGAGAAGCTCGACATGCGGACTATGGTGGGCATCTACTCCGCTCCCGAGAAGCAGGTCGGGTTCGCAGAGATGGCACAATTCCGCGGCGTACCCCACTTTGGCTTGGGGGGTGCGTCCGACAGCAAAGTGGTGGACGAGCAGTCGGTGGCCGAGGCGTCTCTCTCCCTGCTCGTGGAGGCCCTGGCCGGGAGCAACATCATTCACGACGTCGGCTACCTGGAGTCCGGCATGTCGAACTCACTCGTGCAGATCGTCATCTTGGACGAGGTCATCGGCTGGATCCGACGCTTCATGGATCCGATGGTCATCGATGAGGAGACTCTCGCCCTCGACCTCATCGAGACGGTGGCTCCCTTCGGCGACTACCTGCAAGAAGATCACACCCTGGCCCACGTCTCTGAAGACTGGTACCCGGGACTCTTCGATCAGAGGAGCCATGGGCGTTGGCGGGCGGCCGGGGGTCTCTCGCTCGCCGAGCGGGCCGCCGCCCGGGTGGACGAGCTCCTCGCGAAGCATGAGGCGCCCGCGCTCGCCCCGAGCGTGGCCGCGACCCTAGACGACATCATCAAGGAGCGCATCACGCCATGAGCGACATACGCAACGCCTCGAAGGTGGGCCGTCTCACCTTCCTGGCCGACGACCAGAAACGCGACATCTACCTGGCCGCCCTCGAGATCTGCGCCACCATCGGCATGCGGGTCCACCACGTCGAGGTCGAGCGGATGCTGATGGAAGCGGGCTGCACGAAGACTCCGGACGAGCGGATACTCATGCCCCGGCACCTAATCGAGCAGGCGCGGCTGAGCGTGCCCGCCTGCGTGAACGTGTACGACCGAGAGGGCACGTTGGCGCTGGAACTCGGGGGCTACAACAGCTACTTCGGCACGGGCTCCGATCTCATGTCCACCTACGATCTCGAGACCAAGGAGCACCGGCCGAGCACCTTGGGCGACGTCCGCCGGGCGGCGCGACTCTGCGACGCGCTGCCTCACATGGATTTCGTCATGAGTTCCGCGCATCCCAAAGAAGTGGACCCTCACCGCTCGTACCTGTTTTCGTTCCAGGCCATGCTGGAAGCGACCCGAAAGCCCTTGGTCATGACGGCCGAGAACGCCCGCGATCTGGGCGTCATGGTCGCCATCGCCCGCGAGTTGCGCGGGGGGGAGGAAGCGCTTCGCTTGAAGCCCTACTTCGTGGTCTACAACGAGCCGATCAGCCCCTTGGAACACCCGGCCGAGAGCCTGGAGAAACTACTCCTCTGCGCGGACACCGGAGTGCCCGCGATCTACTCGCCCGCCCCCCTCGCCGGGGCCACCGCGCCTATCACCGTGGCCGGCCACATCGCGCAGGGACTCGCCGAGAGTCTCTTCGGTCTGGTCATCCACCAGGTGCGACGGCCGGGAGCGCCGTTCCTGATGGGCGTCGGGTCGGCCGTCTTCGACCTGGTGACGGCGCAGTCGTCGTACAACGACCTCGGCTATCTGCTCGGGTATATGGCCTTGGTGGAGATGGCCAAGTGGCTCGATATCCCCAACTGGGGGAACGCAGGTACCTCCGACAGTCAGGTTCTGGACGCGCAGGCGGGCATGGAGGCCACCCAGATCACCTTCCTCGCCATGCAGGCGGGGTCCAACCTCGCCCACGACGTGGGCTACCTCGACTTCGGCATGACCGGGAGCCTGGAGGAGATCGTGCTCGTGGACGAGTTCATCGCTATGAATCGTCGCCTGCTCTCCGGCATCGAGGTCACCCGCGAGACCTTGGCGGTCGAGGCCATTGCCGAAGCCGGTCCCGGAGGCCACTTCATGACGAGCGAGCACACCTACCGTCACATGCGCGACGCGCAATGGCGACCGACCATCCTCAATCGCTACGGCCGAGACAAGTGGCAGGCGGAGGGCAGTCAGGACTTGGCGGAGCGCGCCCGTCGCAAGGCTCTTGGCCTCCTGGCCACTCACCACGTGCCGCCCCTGCCCCTCGCGTTCGCCACCCGGGTGGAGCAACTCATCGCGGCCTTCCCGGGGCCCGGCGCGTAGCAGCCTGCTGCAGATACCCCTTCGATCCTTCCAGGAGGAACAGACGTCATGGAGATCCTAGATCAACTGAGAGAAGCGATGGTGGAGGGCGACACCGACGCCTGCTCCGCCCTGGCGAACGACCTGGTGGCCCAAGGAGTCGACCTCAAGGCCGTCATCGACGTGCTGGCCGCCGAGATGGAGGAGGTAGGCCGCCGCTTCGAGTGTATGGAGATCTTCCTGCCCGAGGTGCTGTTCGCCGCCGACGGCATGAGCTCGATCATGGAGGTGTTCGGCCCCGAACTCGCCAAGGAGGCCGCCCGGGAGCGCAAAGGCACCGTGGTGGTCGGCACCGCCCGGGGCGACATGCACCAGATCGGTAAGGACCTGGTGGCCCTCTTCTTGGGCATCGCCGGCTACGACGTGGTCGACATGGGCACCGATGTGGACCCGCTCGCTTTCATCCACCGGGCTGAGGAGACCAAAGCCCAGGTCATTGGCATCTCGTCGCTCATGACCACCACCATGCCCGGCGCAACCGAGGTGATCAACATCCTCAAGGACAAGGGATTACGCGACTCGGTCAGGGTCATCGTCGGCGGCGCTCCCACCAGCCAAGAGTGGGCCGACAAGATCGGGGCTGACGGCTGGGCCGAGGACTCCACCAGCGCCGTCGACATTGTCAAGGAGCTCACCGAAGCCGGGTCAGAAGGGGGCGAATGATGGCCTATCGCATGTGGGAGATCATGGAGCGGGCGACTACGGGGCCGTTCATGGAAGAAGCCGAGTTCCTCAACAAGCGCATCCCCAAGACCATGCGCGCGCTGGTGAAGAAGCATGGCATACACTTCGACCGCGCCCATCCGGTGCCGGCCGACGACGCCCTGGCCGACGCCGTGTGGCAGGCGGCTCGAGAGTTCTTCATCGAGTGCGGCGTCTACAACCAGGACACCCACCGGGTGATGCTCTTCACCGAGCAGGAGGTCGACGAGGCCCTCTACTGCGCTCCCTCGAGATACACTGTGGGCGAGGGCCGGGATTCGCGGGTCTTCGGTCACCGCGCGGTGGAGGACAAGCAACCACCTTTCTGCATCTTCTCCCCCGACATCACCTACGACGAGGTCGACCACCTCTCCGCCTGTCTGGCCTATCTGAAGGAGCCCCTGCTCGACGCTATCTGCTCGCCGCTGCTCGAGGAGTTCATGGGTCGGGCCATCCAGTCGCGCACCCCGTGGGAGATCGGCGGCTCCATGGAGCACGCCATGAACCTGCGGCACGCCGCCCGCCTGGCCGGGGTGCCCGGAGTCTTCCTGATCGCCGTGGGCACGGCCGAGACCGACGTGGCCCAGATCGCGGTGAGCGACCCCACCTGGGGTGTTCGCCCCACCGACGGCCGCCTGGTGGGCTCCATCACCGAGATGATGACCAACAACGCCATGCTGAACAAGGGCGCCCACTACCAGATGTACGGCTCGTTCGCGGGCAACCTCACGGGCGCCATCTACGGGGCCTACTCAGGCGGAGCCGAGGGCACCGCCGTCATGGAGACCGCCTATCACCTGAAGGGCCTTTTGGTCCACTCCTGCCAGTTCCAGCAGAACTTCCCCTTCCACCTAAAGTACGGCTCGAACTCCGGGAGGGAGATGCTCTGGGTGGTCAGTGCCTACTCCCAGGCGGTGGCCCGCAACACCCACCTGGTGCAGGACTCGAACGGCTTCATGAACTCTGGGCCCGGCACCGACATGCTCTTCTACGAAACGGCCGCCCACGCCCTCGCGAGCACGGTCTCCGGGGCCAACCTCTGGGAGAGCGCCCCGGCCCGCAACAAGCACCACAACCACGGCACCCCGCTGGAGGCCCGCTTGGGCGCCGAAGTCGGTCACGCCGTCGCCCGCCAGGGCATGACCCGCGAGCAGGCCGACGAGATCGTGAACCGGCTGCTCGAAAAGTACGAGGCCGACATCCCCGACGCCCCCGTAGGGGAGCCCTTCCAGGCCCTCTACGACGTGCGCAAGGCGGTGCCGAAGCCGGAATACCTCGACCGCTACAGCCGCATCAAGGAAGAGCTCGCCGGCATGGGGGTGGCATTCCTGTTCTGAGGCGCCGCGTGGGGTTGGGTTTCCAAGGATGGTGTTCGGTGGCGGTGACCGGCCGCGGGGTGGGGGCCGGTCTGCCACCGACGAACCTCAGGCGCTGACCGGCCGCGGGGTGTTGGGTGCGGGCCCTTCGTCGGGGGGTTGCGGAGCCGAGCTTTGAGTGGCAGCCGCCCTGTCCGACACTGTATCAATTGTGGTACAGTCTGTACGTGGGCGAACCCGGCGACCAGAAACCCATCCTCCGGGTGGTCTTCTACCGGACTGCAGCGGGCAACGAGCCCGTGCGCGAGTGGCTCACCGGCCTCTCACGCGAGGATCGCACGTCCGTCGGTTTCGACATCAAGACGGCACAGTACGGCTGGCCCGTCGGGATGCCTTTGATCCGGAAGTTGGACCCGGGGCTCTGGGAGGTCCGTGTGCGCATCACGACCGGGATCGCCCGGGTCCTGTTCACGGTGGTCGGCGACGTGATGGTCCTGCTTCACGGATTCGCGAAGAAGTCGCAGAAGACGCCGGCGCCTGACCTGAAGACGGCCAAACAGCGGATGGCCGACCTGAACCTGGAGTGATCGACATGGACAACACGCACATCGGCCAGGACTTCGACGAGTTTCTGCGGGACGAGGGTATCCTGGACGACGCCGAAGCGGTGGCGGCGAAACGCGTCATCGCCTTTCAGATAGCGCAGGCGATGGAGCGCGAGGACATCAGCCAGTCGGAGCTTGCGCGCAGAATGAAGACGAGTCGTTCTTCGGTAAACAGACTGCTGGATCCGAACAATCCGTCGGTCACACTCGCGACTCTCGAGCGCGCCGCGAGCGCGGTCGGAAAGCGGCTCAAGGTCCAGCTCACGGGGTAGGCCGAACCGCCCTGACGCGGTGGATCGCCTCGGTGATCGGCCGCGGGATCCCGCGCGCGCCCGCGGTCGGTCAACGGTCCACCCACGCCTGCCGCACGACCCGTATGTGGACGGCGAAGAGCGCACGGTCAGGCTCTCACGTTGCTGTGCGCGAGAGTCGGTCGGGGCCCCGCGGCCCTCATCTGAGCTCGGCACCAACGAGAGGGTAGAGGTCCAGCCGCGCGGGGTATGCCATGACTGTGCCGCGTCGAGCGCCCCGTGAGCGGGGAGCACCGGCACCCCGCGACCGGACCAGGAGGCATCCCCTCTGGGGCGGTCGCCTCGGGGGTTTCGCGCGGTGCGCTCGCGTTACGCGGGCGGTGGCGACGCCGTCCGCACTGTGTACCTGAACTGAGACGAAGGGAGAGCACGGATGAACGAAGATGCACAGAATCCGGGACCGGGCGGAACACACCGGCGGGCGGCCGGCAGGGGCACGTCGAACCGGGACTGGTGGCCCGAGCAGCTGAACCTCAAGGTCCTCCACCAGCACTCCTCCTTGAGCGATCCTATGGGCGAGGGCTTCGACTACGCCGAGGAGTTCAAGAGTCTCGACCTGGCGGCCGTGAAGCAGGACCTGCACGCGCTCATGACCGACTCGCAGGAGTGGTGGCCGGCCGATTACGGCCACTACGGAGGGCTCTTCATCCGCATGGCCTGGCACAGCGCCGGTACCTATCGCACCGGTGACGGTCGCGGCGGCGCCGGTTCGGGTCAGCAGCGCTTCGCGCCCCTTAACAGCTGGCCCGACAACGCGAACCTCGACAAGGCGCGCAGGCTGCTGTGGCCGATCAAGCAGAAGTACGGTAGGAAGATCTCCTGGGCCGACCTTATGATCTTGGCGGGCAACGTCGCCCTGGAGTCGATGGGATTCAAGACCTTCGGCTTCGCCGGCGGTCGCGAAGACGTCTGGGGACCCGAAGAGGACGTCTACTGGGGTGCCGAAGAGGAATGGCTGGCTACGAGCGACAAACCCAAGAGTCGCTACTCGGGCGACCGGGATCTGGAAAGACCCCTCGCCGCCGTGCAGATGGGCCTTATCTACGTGAACCCGGAGGGCCCGGACGGCAACCCCGACCCGGTTGCCTCCGGCCGTGACGTCCGCGAGACCTTTGCGCGCATGGCCATGAACGACGAAGAGACCGTCGCCCTTGTCGCCGGTGGGCACACCTTCGGCAAGGCGCACGGCGCGGGCAATAAGGAACTCGTCGGCCCAGAGCCCGAGGCCGCCGGCATCGAGGAACAGGGCCTCGGTTGGACGAGCAGCTTCGGCAGCGGCACAGGTGGGGATGCGATCACCAGCGGCATCGAGGGCGCCTGGAAGCCGAACCCCACCACGTGGGATATGGGCTATCTGAAAGTGCTGTTCGCGTACGAGTGGGAGCTGGTCAAGAGTCCGGCCGGCGCCTATCAGTGGCACGCCAAGGACGTGGCCGACGAGGACATGGTGGTCGATGCGCACGACCCGTCGAAGAAGCACCCGCCCATGATGACCACGGCGGACCTTTCCTTGCGCTTCGACCCGATCTACGAGCCGATCGCGCGACGCTTCGCCGTTAACCCCGATGAGTTCGCCGACGCATTCGCCCGAGCGTGGTTCAAGCTGACCCACCGCGACATGGGCCCCCGCTCGCGCTATCTCGGCCCCGAGGTCCCGGCGGAGGAACTGATCTGGCAAGACCCCGTGCCCGCCGTGGATCATGAGCTGATCGATATCCAGGACATCGCAAACCTCAAAGGCACGATCCTTGCCTCGAGCCTTCCGATCTCCGATCTGGTCTCGACCGCGTGGGCGTCGGCATCTACCTTTCGTGGCTCGGACAAGCGCGGCGGCGGGAACGGGGCGCGCATCCGTCTTGCCCCGCAGAAGGATTGGGAGGTCAATGAGCCGGCCCGGCTGGCGACGGTGCTGCAGACCCTCGAGGGGGTCCAGGAGGAGTTCAACAGCGCGCAGACAGGCGGGAAGATGGTCTCGCTCGCCGACTTGATCGTCCTGGGCGGATGCGCCGCTGTGGAGCAGGCCGCCAAGAGCGCGGGTCACGATGTGACCGTCCCCTTCACACCGGGACGCACCGACGCCTCGCAGGAACAGACCGACGTGGAGTCGTTCGCCATGCTCGAACCGGTCGCGGACGGGTTCCGCAACTACGTCAAGACCAGGTACAGCGTGCCGGCCGAGGAGCTGCTGGTCGACCGGGCACAACTGCTGACGCTGAGCGCTCCCGAGATGACGGTTCTTGTCGGGGGCATGCGCGTCTTGAACGCGAACTTCGGACGGTCCCAGCACGGCGTCTTCACCAAGCGGTCGGAGAAGCTGACCAACGACTTCTTCGTGAATCTGCTCGACATGAGCACGACCTGGAAGGCGACGGACGATGCGGACGTGTTCGAGGGTCGCGGGCGCGCTACGGGCGGACCAAGGTGGACCGGCACCCGCGTCGACCTCATCTTCGGTTCGAACTCTCAACTCCGGGCCCTGGCGGAGGTCTACGCGTGCGCGGGCTCTCAGGAGAAGTTCGTGCATGACTTCGTGGCGGCGTGGAACAAGGTGATGAACCTCGACCGTTTCGACCTCGCCGGGTCGTAGGCGGTCAACATCGGCCAAAGGTCGCACGGTTGGCAGCCTCCCTGTCCGCGGAAGAAATGGTGTTGGGCTGACGACCAGCGCCTGTTCGGGTGCGGGCTACCGGTGGCGCGGTGGGCGCACGTTGGTTCTGACGTCAGCGCGGCCGTCCTTGATATGTGCGATTATTGACCACCACACACGTGGGGCTTTCTTGAAAAGACGGCCGGAACGGTTGGAGGATGCGCCATGACACACGAAGACGCCGGGAAGTACGCCGCGAAACACCCTGCCGGGACCCGTTGCGATCCTGCGATTGCCGCCGTCCTCAAGGAGAAGGCGCGGGACGGCCGAGTCACGTGCGCGGCCGCCCACGCCGTGGCCGGGGACTTCGAGGTCGCGCCCTCTGAGATCGGGAAGTCGATCGATCTGCTCGAGTATCGCATCATCGAATGTCAGCTCGGCCTGTATGGATATTTGCCCGAACGTAAGATCGTGAAGGCCGCAGACACGGTGTCTGAGGATCTACGGGATCATCTGCAGCCTTTTTCCGCTGCTGGGGAGATCAGTTGTGCCTCAAGCTGGGAGATCGCGCGCGCGCTCGGCCTCGAACGAATGGCCGTCGCGGCAGCCTGCGAGAATATGGGCATCAAGATCAAGCACTGCCAACTGGGGGCGTTCTGATTCGGCGATCTCATATCCACGTCGAGCGCGGCGCCATCGATCTTCGCTTCATGGCGCCGCAGCAGACCGGCTTGGCGACCGCCGAGCTGGAGGAAGAGTGATGCCCGGTCTCGCCCGCGGCGACCACGTCTCCCACACGACCTTCGGCGAGGGTGTGGTCGAAGCGGCGAAGGGGGATCTGGCTACGGTGCGGTTCGCCCAGGGGAAGCCGAGAACCATACTGGCTTCCCATCTCGAACGGATGGCGGACGATCGGCTCCCCTCCAGGGCCTCCGATGCGACGACGCTGTTCGACGCCTACCTGATGGTCGATTGGAGTGCTAACGGTAAGCCCAAGACAGGCGCGGACAGCGTGTGGTACTGCCTCTTCGAGCCCGCGGCGGGCCGTCTGTGGACTGCGAACCCTCCCACTCGACAGCATGCTTTCGAGTACATCCGAGGGGAACTCGTCGATCTCGCCGGTCGTGGGCGGCGGGTGCTCGTCGGGTTCGACTTCCCCTACGGCTTTCCTCGGGGCACGAGGACGCGTCTCGGGTTCGCGGGAGGACCTGCCTGGCGCGGGATGTGGGACGAACTCAGCCTGCTGATCGAGGATGGGGCAGACAACAGCAATAATCGTTTCTCCGTGGCAGCCGATGTGAACGGTGGGCTGACGACGGGTCCTGCGCCTTTCTGGGGATGTCCGCCGAAGCAGTCCGGTCCGTTTCTGCAGGCGACGAAGCCGAAGCCTTGGCCGAAGGAGATTCCGGAGTTTCGACTGACCGATCAAGTCATCTCTGGGCCCAAACCGATTTGGCAGCTCTTTGGAGCGGGGGCCGTGGGGAGTCAGGCTCTTCTCGGGATCCCATGCGTTGCTGCCCTGTGTGATGATCCCGCCCTTCACGCCGTCTCGCACGTGTGGCCTTTCGAGAGCGGAGGAGCTCTGCCGGCGATCCCGCCGTCGGGCACGCCCTTCCTGGTTCACGCTGAGATCTACCCGTCGCTTGTGCCGCCCTCCCCGTTCGAGCCCGTGAAGGACGCGGCCCAGGTGCGGGCGCTCGCTGAGCACTTCGCCCGGCTGGACGAGGAAGGTGACCTGGAGGCGGCCTTCGACCTCACGGCTCTCTCGCCGGAGTCGCTGCAGGCAGCGGTCGACGAGGAAGGCTGGATTCTGGGGGTGTAGGACCGCGGCCTACTTCTGCAGCAGCTCGTAGCCGGCTTCCTCCCAGGCGGCGAACCCGCCGTCGAGATTGTAGAGGTTGGTGTAGCCGGCCTTGACCCATTCCTCTATCGAGATGCGGCTCATGCGGTCGCTCCGGCAGTAGACCACGATCTTGGCCCCCGTGTCGGCGGGGGGTTTTCCCAACTGATCGGCCGCCTTGTCGTAGGGCAGGAAGAGGTCGGTCTGCTCGATCTCCCCTGCGTAGGGGATGTGCGTGTTGATGAAGAGGAAGTCCTTGTTCTCCAACATGGCCGCGAGTTCTGCGGGGGTGACATCCACGTAGGTACCGTCCCCGTCGGAGGTGGCGACCACCGTGCCCACCCCGTCGGGGCCGGGGGAGCCGACAGTTAGGGCTGGGGTGACGTCGTCGGTCGTGTTGGTGGAGCCGCTACCGGAGGAGCAGCCCGTGAAGGCGGGCAGTGCGAGGAACAGTGCGAGGGCCAGGGCGGCCCGCAGGGCCCAGCGGGCACTGGTGCTTCCGGCAGAGGCGGCGTTGTGGTGGGCGCGTTTCACGTGTTGTACATCCTCCATGGGTCCGAACAACGGCGGCCGTGCAGCGTAAAGGATATCCTACGGGGCAGGTGTGCCGCCCGAGCATCGTCGTCGTTAGTGGCCTCGGTCCATCCTGTTCGTTCGCGTATGGGGAGGCTCCGATACGTGAGTAGCGTCTGGCTATTCGTCTATGTCGTCTCGACGTTCGGCCTGGCCGTGTATGGGTTGAACAGTCTGTATCTCACGTGGCGCTATCGTCGCGTGGGGACGGTGCGGCACCCCGCTCCGCCATCCCGGAGCCCGATGGTAACCGTCCAACTCCCCCTCTTCAACGAACTGAACGTCGTGGAGCGCCTGCTCGAGCGGGTGCTCGAGTTCGACTATCCTCCCCAGCGGCTGGTCGTCCAGGTGCTCGACGACTCCGACGACGGCACGTCCGCTTTCGTAGACGAGTTGCTCGTCGCGCTGGGCCCCCGCGAGACCCTCGCGGCCGGCGTCGGTGAGGCCGCACTGTACCGGCGCGCCGACGGGCTCCTGGTGCAACATGTGCGTCGGGGAGAACGCACCGGCTTCAAAGCGGGAGCCTTGGCCCTTGGGATGACACTCAGTCTCACCGATCTCTACGCGGTCTTCGACGCCGACTTCGTTCCGCCGCGTGACTTCTTGGGTCGTACGGTGGGGCACTTCGCCGACCCTTCCGTCGGATTCGTGCAGGCGCGTTGGAGTCATCTCAATCGGGGCGACTCTCTGCTCACGCGTCTGCAGGCTATGGCCATCGACGCCCACTTCGTTGTCGAGCAGCAATCCCGCTTCGGGTCAGGCCTGCTGTTCAACTTCAACGGCGCCGGCGGTATCTGGCGCCGGAGTTGCATCGAGGCGGCCGGCGGCTGGTCCGACGACACCTTGACCGAGGACCTGGACCTCAGCTACCGCGCCCAGCTCGCCGGGTGGAGGGGCGTGTTCGACACCGCAGTCGCGGTACCGGGCGAGGTGCCGGCCGACATGAACGCGTTGAAGGGCCAGCAGTTCCGGTGGGCGAAGGGCTCTGTCCAGACGGCGCTGAAGCTGCTGCCCCGGGTCCTGCGGGCGCCCTTCTCCGTCTCGTTGAAGGTAGAAGCCGTCGTGCACCTCTTCGGATATCTGGTCCACCCGTTCCTCTTGGGACTGCTTGTGTCGGCCGCCTTTCTGGTGGGGGACTTCCCGGCCGGACTCAGCTGGCCGGCGGCGGGCACCGCGGTCGCCGTGGGGCCGCCCCTTTTGGTAATCACGGGTCAGCGACATCTCTATCCCGACTGGCGCCGCAGGATACTGCTGCTGCCGTTGTTGGTCATGCTGGGGACGGGGATAGCGGTGGTCGGTTCGCGGGCGGTGGGCGAGGCGCTGTTCCGTGTCCGTTCGGGGTTCGTGCGCACGCCCAAGCGGGGGGAAGGCCCGGCAAGGGCGGAGTACCGGGCGGTTGTGGGCATGACGCCGTTGGTCGAACTCGGCGCGGTCGCAGTGGCCTGCTACGCGCTGGTGGGAGCGCTCCATGCGGGGAGATTCTCGGCGGTCCCCTTCCTCGCCCTCTATGCGGCCGCTTTCGGCTTCGTCTTCGTCCATTCGCTGGCGAGCGCCTTCAGATCGCTGCGGGCCGTCACCAGCGGGAGGTAGGAGACCGCGCGGGCCCATGTGCGTTGGCGGAAGGGGGTGTGGACGAAGGTGATGTATGAGGCGGGCGCCGCCAGCCCCAGGAACGCCGGGAGGCGAAGACCGGCCGCCGCGCCCAGGGCCAACGGACCCAGCCAGTACCAGGGATGCACCACGGGGAGCAGGAGCGTCGTCCAGGTGAGGGTCCAGGCGAAGGCCGGCGGCGTGCCTCCACGCCCCCGGAAGGCCCGCGCGAGCAAGACCGCTCCGGCGATGTAGAGCCCGATACAGATGAGCCGGGCGGTCGCGTAGGGCAGCAGCAGGTCGAGCAACCAAAAGATCGAGCTGTTGGACTCCGGCGTGGCGCGCGTGCGCGTGAGCGAACCCAAGAATGCGCCGCTTGCGACGTAGGGGAGGTAGGGGACTAGGAAGGTCGCCGTCAGGCCCACGAGGAACCGTCCGGGGCGAACGCGACCACCGACCAGCGCCGGGATGACGAGCAGAAGGGGTACGAGCTTGAAGGCCGCTCCGGCCCCCAGAGCCAAGCCGGCCACCAGGTCGTGCCGTCGCACGATGGCGAGCATGGCGACCATCATCAGAAATACGGGGGCGGCGTCGATGTGGGCGCTTCCCCAGATCTCCTGGATCACCAAGGGGTGCAGGAGGTACATGGTGAGGGCGGCCTTCCGCCGCCCTCCGCCGGCGACTCGGGCGAGGACCGCAGCGGTGGCCAGGTCGAAGATCCCCAGTACAAGCTTGAGGCCGGCCACTGACCCCAATCCGGCGGCCGTGAGCCCCAGGAACAGTATTTCGCTGAGCGGCGGGTAGATGGTGGGCACGTCGGGATGGTTGATGCGCTGTCGGTCGGGATAGTCGACGACATCCAGGGCGGGGTCGTCCGGAGCGTAACGGTAGGGGTTCATGCCCGCCTGCTGCACGCGGCCATCCCACAGGTAGCGGTGATAGTCGTCGGACAGACTGGGTTGGCTGGGGAACATCAGCGCCCGGAGCACCAGGGCCACGACGATGATCGCGGGCAGGGGGAGGGCGGCCTGCCCCCAGAGGGCCAGCAGATAACCCCCGGCGGCCACCGCGTAGAGCACGAGGTAGACGTAGGTGTGGGTACGCAGATCGCCTACCCAGGCCGATCCCGCGAAGGCCAGGGTGAGCAGCAGGAGTCCCATGAGTCCACGTGAGCGGGATGGCATCTTGCGGCAACCATAGCAGTCCGGCGGCGTGAGCGACAGGCCGGATTCCCGGCAATACGCCCCTCCGAAGTCGCTGAGGGAATCGCTCGATGCAACCCAAGTCGCAGCCCCGGCCCCTACTCACCGGGGTCAGGGCTGCGGCCTGTCTTCGGTCTCCTCAGTGCTTCGCGTACTCTTCGGCGCCGGCGATCTGGAGGAGGACCGCCGGCTCGTCACCCACCGTCCACCCGTCGTGTCCGGGCGGGACGAGGACGGTATCGCCGGGGCCGAAGTCCATCTCCCTCCCATCGTCCATCGCCGTATGGAGGCGGCCGGAGATCATGTAGCCGACGTGCCGCACTTGGCAGCTCTCTCCGCCGACCAGCGGTTTGACGCTTGTCGACCACCGCCAGCCCGGTTCGAACACAGTCCGGGACAGTGTGAGGTCTCCAATGCTTACGAGTTCCGATCTCCCGAGTTCGAAAGTGCGGATTTCATCCGGAGATTCGAAACACTTCTTGGTGAGTTGTTCTTGTTCCACGACTGGCATGGCTGCTTCTTTCTTCATGCGCGGCCGACGGCCTTGGGCCGGCGCGCTCGGTGTTCAATAATGAGAAATTTACCCGGACAAGACCCTGACCAACCCTTCCTGGTATGACGGGATGAATCTGCCGTTCAACCGTAAGTATGCGATAAGCTTAGCGAGGCTCTTATTCGGTCGCTGGTGGATGAAAGGGAGGTCACATGGGGTCAGGAGACAGAGTGAGGCAGCCGGGGTTCCTCGATCGGCGCGTGTCCCGTCGCGATGTCTTGAAAGGCGCGGCACTGGTCATCGCCGGAGGGGCCATGGGTCCGGTGGTGGCCGGCTGTAGTAGCGGGAGCACCACCACGTCGACTGCCGCTCCAGGCGGTGTCACGACCACAAGCGTGGCCGCAGGCGCCGGCGCCGTGAAGATGGGTGGCCATCTGAGGGTCGCGGCCGGAGCCGGATCGGCGAAAGAAGACCTGAATATCCATGCGCCGGCGCTGACCATCCCGTCGATGGGCATGCGTTTCAATCTGTACGACTCGCTGCTGGAGTTCGACCCGGCGGGAGTGCTCGGCATGGCCCTTGCCGAAGAGCTATCGCCCAACGCGGACGGGACGCAGTTCACGGTCAGGCTCAAATCCGGCCTCGTGTTCCACGACGGCACGCCGGTCAACGCGGACGCGGTCGTCTACAGCTTCGAGCGGATCCTGGACCCCAAGAACCCGGGACTCGCGGCCAAGCAGCTACGCGGGCTCGCGCCCGGCGGTACCAAGAAGGTCGACGATCTCACCGTGCGCTTCGAGCTCGACGCGCCGAACGCCATCTTCCCGGAGGCGCTCTCGGCGTACAGCGCGGGGATCGTCCCGGTCGGCTACGACCCCAAGGGCGGCGAGGGTGTCATCGGCACCGGTCCGTTCAAGCTGGCAAACCCGGGCGACTTCCAGCCGGGCGTGCAGGCCGTGTTCGTCAAGAACCCGGACTACTGGCGCCAGGATGGCGGGCCCTACGTGGACAAGCTCTCCTTCATCGAGTTCGCCGACACTACCGCGATGATGAACGCCCTGCTCGGCGGCTCCGTGGACTACGTCCAGATGATCCCAGGGGCGCAACGCAAGGTGGCGGAGGGCGGCGGCTTCAAGCTCCTCGAGACCAAGACCGGATCGTGGATCCCCTTCACGATGAACTGCAGCGTGAAGCCCTTCGACGACGTGCGGGTGCGTCAGGCATTTCGACTCATCGTCGATCGTCCGCAGATGATCGCACAGGCGGCCGACGGTCTGCAGTGGCTGGGCAACGACATGTATGCGCCGTTCGATCCCGGCTACCCGAAGGACCTCGCGCAGCGCGCACAGGATCTGGAGCAGGCCAAGTCGCTGCTCAAGGAGGCCGGCTACGACAACGACCTCACGGTCAAACTCACAACGTCGACCTCGGTCAGCAACGGTGCACCGGCCGCGGCCACGGTGTTCGCCCAGCAGGCCAAAGGCGCCGGAGTGACGGTGGAGGTCAATGAGGTCACCGGCGATGTGTTCTGGGGCGACGAGTACCTGAAGTATCCGTTCGCCATGGACAACTGGGGCACACGCGGCTATCTGGCTCAGGCCGGCTTCGGCTCGGTGCCCGGTGCGATCTACAACGAGACGCACTGGTCCGACACCAACCCGGAGTGGGTCGCGCTCGTCGAGGAGGCGTTCAAGACCGTCGACGACGCGAAGCGGAACGAGTTGATCGCGCAGGCCGCCACCCTCGAGTACAACGAGGGCGGCTATATAGTCTATGCCTTCGACATGCAGGTCGACGCCTACAGCCCGGCCGTGACGGGCGCGGTGGCCGACTTCTCGGGTCTTGCGTCTGCCGCCAACAACGCCAGGTACCGTTTGATGTCATTCGCGTGACGGGACTCCTGACCGGTACTGTCGAGGGTGGCCTGCCGACTGCATCGAGGATCATGACGTGCCGCCGCTCCTGAGGCTGCTGTTCATCCGGCTCGGGCTCGGCTTGGTGACGCTGCTCCTGGTGTCCGTAGTCGTGTTTGCCGCCACACAGGCGCTGCCCGGCGATGCCGCCAAGGCCATCCTCGGCAAGGACTCCGCCGACGCCGCGCGCTACCAGGCGCTGCGTGCGCAGCTGAGGCTGGATCGCCCCATTGTCGATCAGTACACGAGCTGGTTGGCCGGGGTCGCACGCGGCGATCTCGGCAACTCGCTCGTAGGAGCCGGGGCGAAGGTAACCACGCTTCTGCGCAGTCGTATCATCAATTCGGCCACGCTGGTGTTTCTGGCGGCTCTTATCAGCATTCCGATCGCCATCCTGATCGGCGCGCTGAGTGCCGTCTGGCACGACTCCAAGTTCGACAACATCATCAATGTCGGCAATCTCAGCCTGGCGGCGCTGCCTGAGTTCGTGATCGGCATCGTCCTGGTGTTGGTGTTCGGCACCGCGGTGTTCCGGTGGTTGCCGTCGGTGTCGAACGTCGATTCACTGACCCCGCTCCGCAGCCAGATGACGCTGTTCATCCTTCCGGTGGTGACACTGGTCCTGGCGGTCATCCCCTACGTCAGCCGCATGTTGCGCGCCTCGACGATCGAGGTGCTCGAGAGCGAGTACGTGATGATGGCCCGACTGAAGGGCCTCTCCGAGTCCCGAGTGCTGTGGCATCACGCCTTGCCCAACGCCATTGTCCCGACCATCCAGGTGATCGCCATCAGCATCGCCTGGCTGGCCGGTGGCATCATCACCGTCGAGTACCTCTTCAGCTTCCCGGGCATCGGGGCGGGTCTTGTCGATGCCGTGGCGAACCGCGACATGCCGATGGTACAGGCGCTCGTGCTGCTGATGGCCGCGGTCTACGTGGTGCTCAACCTGATCGCCGATATCCTCACCATCCTGATCAGTCCCCGCTTGCGGACGGGCATGAGATGAGCGTCGGCGGCGGCGCTACGATCGACCCTCGCGAAGTCGTCGCGCCGGTGCCCAAGAGACGGCGAGAGTGGGTAACGACGGTCGTCGAGGCGTGGCATCTCCGGCGAACGAAGATCGGTTTCGTCATGTTCATCGCACTGCTCGCGGTCGCCCTCTTCGGCCGCTTCGTGGCGCCCTACTCGCCGACGGAGTTCGTCGGCCCACCGTTCTCCCTACCGACAGCCTCGTATTGGCTGGGCACGGACTTCCTGGGTCGCGACGTGCTGACGCGCGTGCTCTACGGCGGGCTCAGCGTCTTCGTCCTCGGCATCTCGGCGACCCTTATTGGGATGGTGCTGGGAGTCAGCCTGGGCCTCATCTCCGGTTATGCCCGCCGCTGGGTCGACGAGAGCATCATGCGCATGCTCGACGTGGTGCTGGCGTTCCCCTCTGTGGTATTGGCGATGTTGTTCGTCTCCATCCTCGGGCCGCGCCTCTGGCTGATCGTGCTCATGGTCGGCATCTCACACATGCCGCGCATCGCCCGCGTCACCCGCGCGGCGACCGTCGAACTGGTGGCCCGCGACTTCGTCAAGGCGGCCGCCGCCGTCGGCGTACCCAGACGAACGATCCTCCTCTTCGAGGTGCTTCCCAATATCAGCAGCCCTCTGCTGGTCGAGTTCGGACTGCGTCTCACCTACTCGATCATCATGATCGCGGCGCTCTCGTTTATCGGCCTGGGCATGCAGCCCCCGGCCGCCGACTGGGGACTCATGATCAACGAGAACCGCATCGCGATAGTGGTCCAGCCGTGGGCCGTCGTGGCGCCGGTCATCCTGATCGGCGCCCTCACAGTCAGCGCCAACCTCATGGCCGACGGGCTCTCCCGGGCCATGATGGGCATCGACAGAGACACGGCGCTGTCATGAGCGACGCGAAAAGCGATGTGGTGCTGAGCGTCGAAGACCTGCGCATCATCCTGGACCCGTCGGGCATCGAGATCGACGACGGCGTCTCCTTTGTCATCCACCAGGGTGAGGTGCTCGGCCTCGTCGGCGAGTCGGCCTCCGGCAAGACCACGGCGGCGACCTCCCTACTCGCCTACCAGCGTCGCGGCGCCAAGATAGCCGGCGGATGCGTCGGCATCAACGGCACCGACGTGCTCTCGGCGTCGGGCTCCGCGCTGCGCCGCATCCGCGGCGGCCTCATCTCGTACGTGCCCCAGGACGCAGCCGCAGCGCTCAACCCGGCGCTGCGTATCGGCGATCAGCTCATGGAGATCCTCGACGCGCACTCGTTCGGCTCCTCAGACGCCGAGCGCGAAGCCCGCCTCGCGCAGATGATGGACGAGGTGCTGCTTCCCAGGGACAAGGTGTTCTTACGACGGTACCCGCACCAACTCTCCGGCGGCCAGCAGCAGCGCGTGACGATCGCGATGGCGATGGCCAACCGTCCTAAGGTCATCGTCCTGGACGAGCCCACGACCGCACTCGATGTGACCACGCAGGCGCACGTCCTCGATACGGTGCGCGACCTCACGCGCTCCTACGGCGTGTCTGCGCTCTACGTCACGCACGATCTAGCCGTGGTCGCCTGCCTCGCCGATCGCATCGCCATCATGTACGCGGGCCGTCTGGTGGAGATCGGTCCCATGGCGGAGCTGTTCACCGGGGCCTATCACCCGTATACGCGCCGGCTGCTGGCCGCGATCCCTGATATCCACGGTAAGCGCGCCCTTCACGGCATCCCCGGATACGCTCCACGTCCGGGCCGGCGCGTCGCGGGGTGCGCGTTCACCCCCCGCTGCGATTGGCGCATCGAGAAGTGCGCGACCGACTTCCCCCCCGACGAGGCCCCCGACCCGAAGCGCCGCATACGCTGCTGGCGTTGGCGGGACGTACGGCTGGGGGCTGGGACCCGTCTGTCCGGCGAGGGTACTGGGCCGTCGTTTGAGGATGATCGGCCCTGCACGACCGTCGATACGACCGTGGTCAGCGTCCGAGATGTGACCGCCTGCTATCAGCGCAAGGAGGTTCTGCATGGGGTCAGCGCCACGCTGCGCAGGCACCGTTGCCTGGCGCTGGTTGGTGAGTCGGGCAGCGGGAAGACCACGCTGGCACGCTGCATCGCCGGGCTGCATCCCTTCAAGATCGACGGCACCATCGAGCTGAACGGCAAAGCTCTGGCCCGCGAGACGCCCGCGCGCACGCGCGCCGAGCGACAGGCGATTCAGTACATCTTTCAGAGCCCCTACAGTTCGCTGAACCCCCGCAAGACGGTCCGTCAGTTGCTGGCGCAGCCGATCGGCATCTTCTTCAAGCTGGACCGCGACGGGACAGAGGAACGCATGGTGCAGGTGCTCGGTCAGGTGGCGCTCGACGCGTCCTTGCTCAACCGCTACCCGGAACAGCTCTCCGGCGGCGAGCGGCAGCGCATAGCGATAGCGCGTGCCTTGGCCGCTGAACCGGCTGTACTCATCTGCGACGAGGTCACCTCCTGGCTCGACGTGTCCGTGCAGGCGGCGATCATCGAGCTTCTCGTGCACCTGCAGACCGAGACGGGCGTCAGCATGCTCTTCGTGACCCACAACCTGGCCCTGATCAGGAGCGTGGCCCACGAGGTGGCCGTGATGAACGAGGGTCGTATCGTCGAGCATGGGCTTGTGGACGCCGTCCTTGACGACCCGCAGGTGGACTACACCAGGCTTCTTCTGGCCGATACCCCGACCCTGCCTGCGGAGTGCCGGCTCTAATTCAAGCGAGACTGCGCGGCCTGAGACGTTGACGCCGGGGCCGACCGGGCGCAGACTGTGTCGAATGCAGACTATTGGTGACATGCTGGTGGTTGATCTATCGGCGAGGCTTACCACCCGCCGGCCGATAGCCGATGGACTGGTGCAACGGGTGCTGCTGGGCCGGGGCCTAAACTCGTGGACGCTGCTCCAGGAGGTCGGCCCCGAGGTGGAACCCCTGGCTCCGACGAACCCCCTGCTCTTCACCTGTGGGCTCCTGACCGGCAGTCAGGCGCCTTCGGCGGCGCGCGTGCAGGTGAGCGCGCGCTCACCGCTGACCGGTCTGTTGGGCAGCTCCAGCGTGGGAGGGACGGTCGGTCCGGCACTGCGGAACAACGGGGTGCAGTCGATCAAGATGATCGACCGCGCGGACGCGCCGGTGTATCTGTTCATCTCGGGCGGGAGGGCCGAAGTGCGTGACGCCGGCCACCTCTGGGGTCTCGACACGCAGGCGACCGCCCGTCGCCTCGCCGTGGAGCTTGAGGACGAGGGGCTTGCCATGTTCCTCATCGGCCCCGCCGGCGAGCACCTGCTGCCGCTGGCCTGCATCGTCACCCAGCGGGGCCACGCCGCCGGCCGGACGGGCATGGGCGCCGTCATGGGCTCGAAGAATCTGAAGGCTATCGTGGTTCAGGGGGCGAAGGACGTCGCCCAAACGGGCGAGGGGGTGCGGGAGGCCGTCGGCCGCTATCTGGCCAAGATCAGAGCCGCCCCCAACTACGCCGACAAGGCGGCCCACGGCACGTCGTCGGCCATCAACGTGGTCAACGACATGGGAATCTTGGGTAGCTACAACTACGGGCATCCCAGCTTCGAAGGGGCGTCAGCCATCGACGGCACCAGCATGGACAGGTACGTCGAGCGCCTGCGCTCCTGCCGCCGGTGCATCGTGCACTGCAAGGCCGAGGTGCGGTTGACCTCGGGTCGATATGCGGGCACCGCGGGAGAGCGCCCCGATTTCGAGCCCATAGCCTCCTGGGGCTCCAAGACCGGGGTTCGCGACCCGGAGGCGGTCATCTACCTGCACCACCTCTGCGACCTCTTCGGCCTCGACTCTGTCTCGGCGGGCAATGCGGTAGCCTTCGCCATGGAGCTGTGGGAGCAGGGCATCCTGACGGCCGAGGATACCGGGGGCCTCCAGATCGGCTGGGGTGACGTCGATGTGATGGAGACCTTGGTCCGACAGATGGCCGCGGGCGAGGGTTTCGGAGCCCTTCTCGGCCGGGGCGTCCGTGAGGCGGCGCGGGTCATCGGCCGCGGCGCCGAGCAGTATGCCTACCACGTAAAGGGTCTGGAACTCACCGCCTTCGATCCGCGGGGAGCGTCGGCCACCGGGTTGGGGTACGCGGTGTCGAACCGAGGGGGTGATTTCACCAGCGTATATGCTCGGCACGAGTTCAGTCTGACCCCGGCACAGGGAGAGGCGCTCTACGGAGATGAGCGGGCTTCGGATCGGACCTCGCCCGTGGGCAAAGCAGCCATGGTCAAGCGGAGCATGGTCATCTGCGCCGTCCTCGACTCCATCGGCCTGTGCAAGATCCCCGCCCTCACGCTCGTCAACGAGTTCGACCTGGCGAGTGAAGCCGATCTTGTGAGTGCCGTGGCGGGCATGCCGGTCACCCCCGATGAGCTTTTCACCATCGGGGAGCGCATCGTCGACATCGAGCGCCTGTACAACGCGCGGTTCGGCGCCGAGTTCGAAGACGACACCCTGCCCTCCTTCTTTTTGGAGGAGCCGCTGGTGGGAGGCCCGGTGGCGGGGGGCACCATCGACCTGGACGTCATGGTCGGCGAGTTCTACGAAGCCATGGGTTGGTCCACCCGGGGAGTGCCCACCGTGTCCACGCTGCGCAGACTGGGGCTCAATGCCTTTGCGGTCGAGGCTTGAGGCCCCTCAGTTCGTCGACGAGCGGGACATGGCGGTCCCTATGGTGTGCGCAGCCGTCTGCACTGCCACGGCGGCTCGGGCGAGGTCGGGACCGTCCAGCCGGAAGTTCGGCCCGGTGACGCCCACCGCCGCCGGCGGGTCGTCGGTCCCTAGGATCGCGCAGGCGACGGCGGTCACGCCCTCCTCGACGGTGTCGTGGGCGGTCTGGGCCCCGGTCGCTCCGAGCAGCGCCGCCCCGACGGCCGTGTTTCCCAGTGGCACGCGACGTCCCGCCCACCCGGCGTGACGGAGTGCGTGGCGGCTCTCGACCTGGTCGACATACAGGGCGTGCTCGTCCTCTAAGACCATCAGGTTGGCGGTCTCGCCGGTTGCGTCCCGCAGGCGCATGAGCGCGGGGCGGGCGATGAGGCGCAGCCGGTCAAGGCCACGCACTCGGGAAGCCAGAGCCACCAACTGCAACCCCAGGTGATACCGACCCCGTGGAGCTTCGGCCAGGAGTCCGTTCTCTTCGAGCGCGGGCACGATGCGGGCGACGACCGCCGGAGGAAGCTCGCTCTTGCGCGCGATCTGAGTCGGGTCGAGGGAATCCTTCTCATGCCCGAAAACTCGGAGGATCGCCAGTGCGTGCACGAGCAGGGGCGCTTCGGCGCTGAGTTCGAAGAGCCGGGCTCCGAGGCTCCACGCCCGCGCGTCTCGGTGGTAGGTTACGAAACGGCGCCGGCGCATGGCATTCAACAGGTTGTGCAGAGTCGATTTTGGGATGCCGCACTCCTGCGAGATGATCATGGTCGGCGTCGGGTAGATCCGCCGGGCAAGGAACTCGAGCACCTGCATGGTGCGTTCCGCGGACGTGTTGGGATTGTCGGTGTCGGCAGCCATGAAGCCCTCGCCAGGAGTGCGGATTCCTCGCAGTGTACCGTCCGGCGCGAGGAGGGGGAAGTCCCGTATTCTGGACACGTGTGACGGCGCCCTTGAACTTGCGTCGCTGCGGCAGCAGACTGAAGAGGATGACTCCGGCTGCTTGGCCTACGGCGCTCGTCCCCGCCGGCGGTCCCGGCGTCGGGGACGCAGAGGGCTGCGCTGCGAAGGAACAGGAGGAAACGATGGCCATCCGTACGGCTGTGCCCGTGATTGCGTCACTACCGCCCGAACTTCCGCCGAGGAAAAGCTTCGAGCCGGGTATCCGCCGAGCTCCGGCGCGCGGCTACACGCTGTCTCCGGGAGAAACGGTCACGGCGGTCAAGAACGCATTGCGCTACGTTCCCGCGGAGCTTCACGCGACCCTGGCGCCGGAGTTCTTGGAAGAGCTCCGCACCCAGGGGCGCATCTACGCCTATCGGTACCGGCCCGAGGGCAACATCACAGCCAGGCCCATCGACGAGTACGAGGGCATACTCGAAGCCCGGGCATTACAGCTCAACATCGACAACAACCTCGACTTCGCCGTCGCCCTCTACCCGTACGAGTTGGTCACCTATGGGGAGACCGGCCAGGTCTTCCAGAACTGGCTGCAGTACCAGGTGGTCACCCGCTATCTGCAGGCCATGACGGACGAACAGACCCTGGTCATCGCCTCTGGGCACCCGGTCGGGCTCTTCCCCACGCATCGTCATGCGCCCCGGGTGATCAGCACCAACGGGCTGATGGTGGGAGAGTTCGACAACTCCGTCGACTTCCACCATGCCACTCAGATGGGAGTGGCGAACTACGGACAGATGACCGCCGGTGGTTGGATGTATATCGGGCCGCAGGGCATCGTGCACGGTACCTATCTCACGCTGTTGAATGCGGGCCGACTCTACCTGGGCATCCCCGACGACAGTGATCTGGCCGGCGTGCTGTACGTGAGTTCCGGTCTGGGCGGCATGAGTGGGGCGCAACCCAAGGCTGCCGATATCGCCGGCGCGGTCAGCATCACGGCGGAAGTCGACTGGTCGCGCATCCAGACCCGGCTTGATCAGGGCTGGCTGGACCGAGCGTCGGCCGATCTCGACCAGGTGTTCGGGTGGGCCGACGAAGCCCGGACCGCCAAATATCCACTCTCCATCGCCTACCACGGCAACGTGGTCGACCTGTGGGAGTACGTGGTGGAACAGGGCATCGACGTCCCCCTGGCCAGCGACCAGACCTCCTGCCATGCCGCGTACGACGGGGGCTATGTGCCCCAGGGCGTGGGCTTCGACGAGGCCCGCGAACTCTTGGCCCACGACCCCGTGGCGTTGGGCCGGCGGGTCGACGCGTCTCTGCGTCGGCAGTTCGAACTCATCAGCATCATGTCCGAGCGGGGCACCCGCTTCTGGGACTATGGCAACGCCTTCCTCAAGGCGGTGTTCGAGGCGGGGGTGACCGAGGTCGCCGCCAACGGCGTGGACACGCGGGAGGGTTTCGTGTTCCCCTCCTACGTCGAGCACATCATGGGACCGCTGTGCTTCGACCTGGGCTATGGACCGTTCCGCTGGGTGTGCACCAGCGGCAGGCCCAAAGATCTGCACGCCACCGATCAGGCCGCCATGAGCTGCATAGACCCTACCCGCCGCTCCCAGGACCGGGACAACTACATCTGGATCCGCGACGCCGAGAGCAACCGACTGGTCGTGGGGAGCCAGGCTCGCATCTTGTACTCCGACGCCGACGGGAGGGTCAGGATCGCCCTGCGCTTCAACGAACTGGTGCGACGGGGTGAGATCGGCCCGGTGATGATCGGCCGTGATCATCACGACGTCTCGGGCACCGACTCTCCCTATCGGGAGACGGCCAACATCTACGATGGTTCACGTATCATGTCCGACATGGCCCATCACTCGTGGGTGGGCGACGCCGTGCGGGGCATGACGCTCGTCGTCCTCTCGAACGGCGGAGGCGTGGGTGTGGGCAAGGCGATCAACGGAGGCTTCGGATTGCTGCTCGACGGGTCGGAACGGGTCGACGGGATCATCCGTTCCGCCCTGGAGTGGGATGTGATGGGCGGCATCGCCCGCCGCAGTTGGGCGCGCAACGAGGGGGCCATGGAGACTGCCGCCGCCTGGAATGTCGCCAACCGGGACCGAGGCCTGATCACTTTGCCCCACCTCGTGGAAGACGGGCTGGTCGAGGATCTAGTGGAGTCCGCCTGATGCGTGTATGGTCGGCCGTACCGTTCGTGATGTATCGTCCTAGTCCCTGTCGCAGCTGAGCTGCGGAAAACGCACCAAGGAGCACATATGTCGCTGTATGACGAGCTCAGGCTCAACGTGGAGACCGGCAAGAAGGATGCCGTGCAGGCCCAGGTCACTCAGGCGCTCGCTGAGGGCCGTCCCGCCCAGGAGATCTTGCAGGAGGGTCTCATCGCGGCCATGGACATAGTCGGGGCCAAGATGGAGGCCGAGGAGATGTTCATACCCGAGGTACTTCGGGCCGCCAAGACCATGGAGGCGGGTCTGCAGATCCTGGAACCGCATCTGGCGGTGGGCGACGTCAAGATCTCGGGAACGGTGGTCATCGGCACGGTCAAAGGTGATCTGCATGACATCGGCAAGAACCTGGTGGCCATGCTCCTCGCGAGCGCCGGCTTTCGCGTGATCGATGCCGGCATCAACGTCGATCCCGCGGCCTTCGTGGAGAAGGTGGTCGAGTCAGGGGCCGATTTCGTGGGCATGAGCGCGCTCCTGACCACCACCATGCCGATGATGAAAGAGACCCTGGCGGCGTTGCAGTCGGCCGGTCTCCGCGACAAAGTCAGGGTCTTGGTGGGTGGCGCGCCGGTCACACAGTCCTGGGCCGATGAAATCGGGGCCGACGGCTATGCCTCCGACGCAGGGGCCGCTATAAAGGTGGCCAAGGAGCTCGGGGCGGTTGTAGCGTAGACCCGCGCGGCATTCAGAGACCGGCCAGGAGAGAGCACGAGATGCCGTCCGAGAGAGAAGTACAGCACACTCTCTGCCGGATGTGCGACGACCGCTGTGGCATCGACGTCCACATGGAAGACGGCCGCATCGTCGACATAGTCGGGAACAAGCGGCATCTCTGGAACCAGGGGAGGGTCTGCGCTAAGGCGCGAGGGGCCGTGGACATGGTGTATCACCCCGACCGTATTCTGAAACCGCTCAAGAGGACGGTCGACGGATTCGAGGAGGTCCCCCTTGGGCAGGCCCTTGACGAGATCGCCGCCCGCATCGCCGACGTCAAGGAGCGCCACGGCGCCCGCTCCGTCGGCGTGTGGAAGGGGGAGGCCGTCGGCTTCGGTCAGCAGGAAGGCCTGGCCCGCCGGTTCGCGCATGCCCTGGGCAGTCCGAACTACCTCTCCAACGATTCGATGTGCTACGTCGCGCGCTATGCCGGCTACAAGTTGGTCGACGGTGATTGGCCCCTAGCCGATCTCGAGCACGCCCGGTGCATCGTCATGTGGGGAGCGAACCCTCCGAGCGCGCACCCGAACATGACCCACTGCGTGACCCGTGCTCGTCGGGAGGGCGCGACCTTGGTGGTGGTCGATCCGCGCCTATCGACCATCGCCCGCAAGGCCGATCTGCACGCCGAGTTGCGCCCCGGCACCGACGGCGCCCTGGCTTGGGGTCTCGTCCATCAACTCATCGAGATGGATGCGTACGCCAAGGATTTCGTGCGGCGGCACACCCTCGGCTTCTCTCAGGTGGCCGAGTATGCGGAGGCGTTCACGCTCCAGGCCGTGGAAGAGGAGACGGGGGTCCCGGCCCAGACCATTCGCGCCATCGCTGAGGCCATGGGGGCCGCCGCGCCCCGGGTAGCCGTGTACGTGGGCAACGGGCTGGAGCACCACGAGAACGGGGTCAACAACATCCGGGCCATCGCCATGTTCGACGGCCTGCTGGGCTCGGTGGACGTGGAAGGGGGAAACCGCTACGGCGAGAGTCTTGGCCTCCGTGATCTGACCCTGTATGAGGAGCGGCCTCTGCGGCACCTCGGCCCGTTGGGGGCCGACCGCTTCCCGGTGCTCTACGACCTCCGCCACGAGTGTCACACTATGACGGCGATGCAGGCGGCGCGCGACGGAATCCCCTATCCGTTGCGCGCGCTGATCGTCACCGGCGCCAACCCGGCGCTGACCAATCCGAACTCGGCGCGGGTGCGACAGGCCCTGGAGTCGCTCGATCTCCTCGTCGTGCGCGATCTCTTCATGACCGAGACTGCCGGACTCGCTGACTACGTACTGCCCGCGGCCTCGTTCTTGGAGCGGTCCGAGCTGCACGCGCACGTCAACCGTCGGGTTGTGACTGTCACGCGCCGTCTCCTCTCGTGGCCGGGAGTCCAGAGCGAGTATGAGTTCTGGCACGATCTGGCTCATCGTCTGGGAATCGGCGGGTACTTCCCCTGGACGGACGAGGACGCACTCAATCGGTGGCTGCTGGAGCCTACCGGCATCGACCTCGATGAGTTGGCGGCACACCCGGACGGAGTCGAGTACGCGCCTCCGCGCAGTGATCGGTCGGAGGGCGATCGATTCCCCACTCCCTCGGGGAAGATCGAGTTCACGTCCGCGTACCTTAAGGATCTGGGCTTCGACGAGATCCCGGTCTACCGCAGTCCCGCGTACCGGCAGGCCCCCGATCCGGCCTACCCTTTGGTTCTCATGACGGGGGCACGCAAGCTGCTCTACCTGCACAGCCGTTTCCGCAACATTGCCCGTTTCCGCACCGTTGCATCCGGACCCGAAGTGGAGATGCACCCCGCCGATGCCGCCTCGTTGGGCGTGGGCGATGGAGACCTCGTGCGCGTCGTATCCCGCATCGGCGCCATCGAGATACCGGCCAGGGTGATGGCGCCGAACGAACTTCTATCGGGCACCCTCCAGATAACCCACGGGTGGAAAGAGGCCAATGTCAATGAGATCACCTACGACGACCGCTTCGATCCCGTGAGCGGCTTCCCGCTGATGAAGTCTATGGAGGTGCGGGTGGAGCGGACATGATCGTGGCGCAGCAGGGCGTGCGCTTCCAGAAACTGACCGTGGAGCAGTGCGCGGCTATCCACGATGCGAGTTGCCGTCTCTTGGAGACGGTCGGCGTAGAGACCCACCACGAGCGCGCGCGCGAACTGCTTGCGGCGGCCGGCGCGTCGCTGGAGGGCGTGCGCGTGCGGGTGCCGCGCAGGCTGGTCGACTGGGCCCTCGCGGTGACGCCAAAGAGCTTCACGCTGCATACCAGGAGCGGCGAGCCCGTCATGCGCGTGGGCGGAACCAACGTATTCTTCGGGAACGGATCCGAGACGCCCAACGTGCTCGACCACCGCACCGGGGAACGCCGGCACGGCACTCTGGCCGACGTGGCCGAGGGCGTGCGGGTGCTGGACGCCCTGCCGAACATCGACTTCGTCATGTCGCTCGTCGTCCCCTGGGAACTTGAACCTGCGGTGGCCTACCTCGAGCAGTTCAAGGCCATGCTCGGCAATTCCACCAAGCCGTTTCTGTTCCTCAGCCCCAGCGGTGACGACGTACGTGCCATGGTGGCCATGCTCGAGGCGGTGGCCGGAGGCGAAGCCGCGCTACGCGAGAAGCCCCGTGGCCTCTGCTACATCAACGTCACGCACCCCTTCCGGCACGAGTTCGACGATCTCGACAAGTTGATCTTCCTGGCCGAAAAAGGAGTTCCCTACACCTACAACCCCACCGCCCTCCGCGGCGCGAGTGGACCCATCACCGCGGCCGGTTGTATGGCGGTGGGCAACGCGGGCGAGCTCTTCGGCCTGGTGCTTGCACAGTTGGTCAACGAGGGATGCCCGGCGACGCTCTCCGGCGGGACGGCGGACAAACTCGATATGCGCAGCATGATCGATATCTACTCTGCGCCCGAGAACCGGGTGGGTTTCACGGAGATGGCCCGCTTCTACGATGTCCCCCACTTCGGCCTGGGCGGGGCGTCCGACAGCAAGACGGTCGACGAGCAGGCGGCCGCCGAGGCCTCGCTGTCTCTGTTGGTGGAGGCCCTCGCCGGCTCCAACCTCATTCATGACGTGGGCTACATGGAGTCGGGCATGTCGAACTCGCTGGCCCAGATCGTCATCTGCGACGAGATCATCGGCTGGGTGCGGCGGTTCATGGAACCCGTGGTGGTCGACGAGGAGACTTTGGCCCTCGACCTCATCGAGCGGGTGGCGCCTCTGGGCGACTACCTGGGCGAGGACCACACCTTGGAGCACTTCCACGAGGACTGGTATCCGGGCCTCTTCGACCAGTCGAACTACGACAGATGGAAGAAGGCGGGTTCCTTGCGTCTCTCCGAGAAGGCCGCCCGCCGGGTGGATGAGCTCCTTGCTTCCCACCAGGTGCCCGACCTGCCCCCGGACGTTGTGGCCCAGATCGACGCCCTCATCGCCGCCCGAGACCTAAGGAGCATCCACCCGTGAAAGACGTACAGAACGCCTCGCGCGTCGGCCGCCTGTCCTTCCTCACCGAGGGACAAAAGCGGGACATCTACCTGGCCGCGTTGGAGATCATGGCCACGGTAGGCATGAAGGTCTACCACGCCGAGGTGGAGGAGATGCTGCTCTCGGCCGGTTGCACCAAGACTCCCGAGGACCGCATACTCATGGGGCGCCACGTAGTGGAACAGGCCCGCCTCAGCGTACCGCCCGTGGTCAACGTCTACGACCGCTCCGGCGAACTCGCCATGGCGCTCGGCGGCTACAACAGCTACTTCGGAACGGGTTCCGACCTCATGAGCACCTACGATCTGGAGACAGGCGAACACCGGCCCAGCACCTTGGACGACGTCAGTCGAGCCGCGCGACTCTGCGATGCGCTTCCCCACATGGATTTCATCATGAGTTCCGCTCATCCCACCGACAGGAACCCGCACCACTCCTACCTGCTCAGCTTCCAGGAGATGATGAGGAACAGCACCAAACCGCTGGTGATGACCGCCGAGAGCGACCGTGACCTCAGCGTGATGATCGAGGTCGCGCGGGCGCTCCGCGGGGGGGCGGAAGCCCTGCGCCTCAAGCCCTACTTCGTGGTCTACAACGAGCCCATCTCGCCTTTGGAGCATCCGGAGGAGAGCCTGGCCAAACTCCTTCTGTGTGCGGACTGCGGCGTGCCCTCGATCTACTCGCCCGCGCCACTTGCGGGGGCCACCGGTCCCATCACCGTGGCCGGCCACACCGCCCAGGGCACCGCCGAGAGCCTGTTCGGCCTGGTAGTGCACCAACTGCGTCGGCCGGGGGCGCCCTTCCTGTTCGGCATCGGACCGGCGGTGCTCGACCTGGTCACCGCGCAGTCCAGCTACAATGCCGTGGAGTACCTCATGACCTATCTCTGCGCGGTCGAGATGGCCAAGTGGTTGGACATCCCCAACTGGGGCTACGCGGGCACCAGCGACAGCCAGACGCTCGACGCCCAGGCCGGGATGGAGGCCACCCAGCTGACGTTCCTGGCCATGCAGGCCGGTTCCAACCTCTCCCACGACGTGGGCTACCTCGACTTCGGTCTCACCGGCTCCCTGGAGGAGATCGTGATGGTGGACGAGTTCATCGCCATGAACCGCCGTCTGCTCGGCGGCATCGACGTCGATCGCGACACCTTGGCTGTGGAGGCTGTGGCCGAGACCGGCCCTGGGGGCCACTACATGACCAGCGACCACACCTACCGCTACATGCGCGAGGTGCAATGGCGGCCTACCATCCTCAACCGCTACGGCCGGGATAAATGGCTGCAGGAAGGCGGCCAGGATCTGGCCGAGCGGGCTAGGCGCAAGGCCCTCCACCTGCTGGATGCTCACGAGGTTCCACCCCTGCCCGCCGAGGTGGGCCCGCGGGCCGACGAGTTGATCGCGGCCTTCGTGGGCGGCAATGGCTAGGAGCGACACAATGCAGATCGTGCACATTGACGGAGACGCTCTGACTCTCGAGCAGGCGCGGGCGGTCGCCCACAGCGGGGCGACGGTGGTGATCGGGCCCGACGTTCGGCCCAAGATCGACGCGGCGCGGGCGTATGTCGAGCAGATCATCGCCGAGGGGCGGGTGGTCTACGGCATCACCACGGGGTTCGGCAAGTTCTCCGACGTCACCATCGCGGGTTCCGACGTGCTGGAGTTGCAGCGCAACCTTATTCTGAGCCACTGCTGCGGCGTGGGGGAACCCATCGATGCGGAGAAGACCCGGGCGCTGATGTTACTGCGGGCGAACGTGCTCGCAAAGGGGTTCTCGGGGGCCCGCTTCCTGGTGCTCGAGACATTGGTGGAGATACTGAACCGGGGGCTCGTCCCGGTGATCCCCAGCCGGGGCTCGGTGGGGGCCTCGGGTGACCTCGCGCCGCTCGCCCACCTCGCCGCAGTGATGATCGGCGAAGGAGAGGCGCTGTGGCAAGGACGGCGCCTCTCCGGTCGCGATGCCATGGCCGCCGCCGGTATCGCCCCGCTGGTGTTGCAAGCCAAGGAAGGGTTGGCCCTCATCAATGGTACCCAGTTCATGACCGGCATTGGTCTGCTGGCGCTGTTCAAGGCAGAGACCATCGCCAAGTGCGCCGACGTCGCCGCCGCCATGACCCTGGAGGCACTCCGCGGCACCGACGCCGCCTACTTACCCCTGACCCATGACGTGCGCCCGCACCAAGGCCAGCTGGCCACCGCCCGCAATCTGGTACGCCTGCTCGGAGACAGCGAGATCCTGCCCGCCCACAGCGACCCTGCCAGCGACAAGAAGGTCCAGGACGCCTACTCCCTGCGCTGTGTGCCGCAGGTGCACGGCGCCGCCAAAGACGCGCTGGGATTCGTGCGCCGCGTGCTCGAAGTGGAGGTCAACGCGGCCACCGACAACCCCCTGGTGTTTCCCGAGGCCGACCGGGTCATCTCCGGGGGGAATTTCCACGGTCAACCGGTGTCGCAGGCCATGGACTTCCTGAGCATCGCCCTCACCTACACCGCCGGTATCTGCGAGCGCCGAATCGAGTACATGCTCGACCCGGCCACTTCCGACCACCTACCCGCCTTTCTCACCCGTTGGGGAGGGTTGCACTCGGGCATGATGATCGCCCAGGTGACGGCCGCCGCTCTGGTGTCGGAGAACAAGACGTTGGCCCACCCGGCCTGCGTCGACTCCATCCCCACCTCGGCCAACAAAGAGGACTACGTCAGCATGGGGGCCTACGCTGCGCGCAAGGCCGACGACGTCTGCCAGAACGCCCTGATCGTCTTGGCGGTCGAGTTACTCTGTGCCGCCCAGGCCTTGGAGTTCCATCCGGGTTTGCGCCCCGGCCGGGGGGTGGCAGCCGCGTACGATGTGATCCGCGCTCACGTATCCCCGCTCGAGGCCGACCGTCCCCAGACCCCCGATATCGAGGCCGTCGCCCGGTTGGTGCTCGAGGGCGACATCGTGCGCGCCGTCGAGGACACGGTGGGCGTCTTGGAACTCGGCTAGGTCGCGTGCGCTTCCAGGACATCAAAGGCATCCATGAGGCGGGACTCCGCATCCTCGAACGGACCGGAGTAGTGTTCCAAGACGCGGAGGCGCTGGAGCTTCTCTCTCAAAGGGGACTCGCGGTCGACGGGCAGCGGGTGCGCATGGCCGCGCACTACGTGGAAGCCTCGGTGCGCTCAGCTCCGAGGTCGTTCGTTGTGCACGGTCGCGGGTCGGGCGCCGATCTTGTGTTCGGTGGAAGCTTGATCGTGGCGGCTACGGGCGGCTCGTCGTCGGTGCTGGAAGGGCTCGATCGGCGGGCGGGCACCTTGGCGGATCTGGAGGATCTGGTCAAGGTGATGCATCAATCTCGCAATATCGACATGATCGCGTTCGCCGTCGATCCTCAGGACGTCGCCCCCAAGAAGCGCCACCTCCGCTCCCTGCATACCCTGCTCACCCTGAGCGACAAGTCGGTGGTTTTCCCCGGGTACAGCCCTCAGGTGGCTGAGGCCGCGACGGTGACCGCAGAGATCCTGTGGGGAGCGGACTGGCACGACGAACCGCGGCTCCTGTTCGTAGCCAACACCATGTCGCCCCTCGTGATCGAGTCGGAGACCTGCCGGCTGATCCTCAGGCTGGCCCGTCTGCGCCAGCCGGTGTGCGTCACTCCCTGCGTCATGGGTGGGGCCACCGGCCCGACCACCATGGCGGGTATCCTCGCGTTGCAGCACGCTGAGGCGCTGGCAGGGCTGGTGCTGACTCAGGTGGTGCGGGAAGGAGCCCCCTTCGTCTACGGGGGGTCTTCGTCGGTGACGTCCATGCTGACCGGCGACCTCCTGTTCGGTGTGCCCCAGTACTGGGCGTTGATGTGCGCGACGGTGCAGATCGCGCACTATCTCGGGCTGCCGTGTCGGGCCGGCGGGGGACTCACAGACTCGCATCTCCCCGATATGCAGGCCGGCATCGAAACGGCCATGGGGCTGGGGGCGGTCGCTCGGTGCGGGGTCGACTTCGTGCTCCACGGCACCGGTACGATCAGTTCGGTGAACGCCGTCTCGTTCGAGAAGCTCATCATAGATGACGAACTCGTGGGCATGATCAGGCGCCGCAACCTGCCTATCGAAGTCGACGACGACACCCTGGCGCTCGACACGATCGAGACGGTGGGGCCCGGTGGGAGCTACCTGCTCGAGCCGCACACGCTCGCCCACTGTCGCGATTACACGCGGACGACGTTCTTCAACCGACGTCGGCACGACATCTGGCGGAAGCGGGGCGGGCGGGACCTTCCCACCGCCGCGCGGGAGCGCTTCAGGGCGCTGGTGGAGGCTTACAGTCCGCCGGAGTCGGACGACATCATTCGGCGGCAGCTCGACGCATACTGTCTGCGGTAAGCGGTCCCTACGTATACCGGATCCGCGGGTTTAGGACCGCATAGAGGATGTCGGCGAACAGGTTGGCAAACCCGTAGATCACCACGATCAGAAGTACCGTCGACTGGATCAAGGGGATGTCGCGTCGCTGTACGGCATAGAGCAGGAGTCGGCCAATGCCCGGGTAGCTGAACACCGACTCGGTGACGATGAGCCCCCCGATCAACCAGCCCACGCTGATCGCGATGACGGTAACCGTGGGTAGGAGGGAGTTGCGCAGTACGTGGGTGAACAACACCTTGCGGGGGGAAAGGCCCTTGAGGTTGGCCGTGCGCACGTAGTCGGTCTGCAGCACGTCCACCGTGCTCGAGCGGGTCATGCGCACGATGTAGGCCAGCGAGGTCAGCGCCACCGTGACGGCCGGGAGGATGAGATAGGGGAAGGCTTCCACGAAGGTGGCATCGGGTTTGATCGCCGATTGGGCAGGAAACCAGCCAAGCTTCAGCGAGAAGATGCTGATGAGGATCACGGCGGTCACGAACTCCGGTAGGCCGATGAAGGCCAGCGAGCCGATGGAGATGGTCTGATCCATCCAGCTGTTGCGTTTGAGCGCCGCGAGCAGCCCGAGCAGGATGCCAACGGGCACGAAGAAGGCAAAGGCCACTGCCGCCAACATGGCCGAGTTACCCAGGCGCTCCATGACCAAGGGACGTATCTCGCTCTTGGTGCTCACCGAGTAGCCCCAGTCGCCCTGGACGAAGTCTCCCAGCCAAGTGACATACTGCACTACCAGGGGGTCGTTCAAGCCGAGTTGCTCCTGTAGGGCGGCTTTCGCCTCAGGCGTCGCGAAGCGACCCAGCATCATGGTGGCGACGTCCCCGGGGAGCACCGTGGTGGCAAGGAAGATCAGTATCGAGGAGAGCAGCATCATGAGGACCACGAAGCCCAGCCGCCGGACGATGAAGGTCAGCATCAGGCCGGCTCCCCGCCCGGGGCCGGCTCCGCCGCGGGCGGAACAGTTCCCGGGGGAAGCGGGGTCGCCTCGCTGTCCGCGAGGACCAGGGTCTCCTGTTGGAGCCGGCTGAGTTCCTCCAAGCCGATGTGGCAGTAGATATGGTGGTCCTTCGCGCCCGTGCGCTCGGGGGGCTCTTGCTCCCGGCAGATGTCCCCCAAGGCCCGGGGGCAGCGGGGATGGAAGCGGCAACCCGGCGGCACGTCCATAGCGCTGGGGACTGTGCCCCCCAGACGGATCGGGGTCTGGGTGACATCGGGGTCGGCGACCGGAACCGCGGACAGCAGGGCCTCGGTGTAGGGGTGGAAGGGCGGGGTCAGCACCGTCATCGCATCGCCGATCTCCATGACGCGGCCCAAGTAGACCACTACGATGGTGTCCGAGAGGTGCTGCACCGCGGAGAGGTCGTGGCTGATGAAGACATACGAGGTCTGCTGCTCGGCCTGGAGCCGCATCAGCAGGTTCATGAGTGCGCCTTGCACCGAGACGTCCAGCGAGGAGATGGGCTCGTCGCAGAGGATGAGTTCCGGCTCGGCGGCGAAGGCCCGGGCGATGGCCACGCGCTGTTTCTCCCCCCCGGAGAGTTCGTTGGGGAGGCGCTCGAAGTAACTCACCGGTAGGCTGACGGCCTGCAAGAGTTCCTCTGCCCGCCTGCGTGCCGGTTCCCCGCCGAGGCCGCCCAGGAGCACAAGGGGGCGCATGATGGCGTCGCCGACGGTGCGGGTGGGGTTGAGGGAGGCATCCGGGTTCTGGAAGACCATCTGGATCTCTTTGAGGACGGAGCGCGCGCGCTCCGCCGTGGAAGACGCCAGACTCGTGCCGTGCAGACGGATGTCACCGCTGGTGCGGGGGGTGAGGCCGATGATGGCCCGCGCCACGGTGGTCTTGCCACTGCCGCTCTCGCCCACGATCCCCACGGTCTCGCCCTTGTTGACGGTGAGGCTGACCCCGTCGACAGCGCGGATCACGCGGTGAGTGCGCCTGCTGGGGATCAACCCGTTGCTCGGCCCCTTGAAGTGGGTCTTCGCGTCGTCAACCTCGACCAAGCAGGCATGGCTATGTGCGCCCTCTGCTGCCGCAGAGAGGGTCTCGGCCGCCCGGCGCAGGTACTCCGCCGGCGGAGGCACGATCTCGAAGCGGCGACAGGCGGTCAGGTGGCCCTCCTTCACCTCCCGCAATGGGGGCCGGGCCACCGTGCACATCTCTTCGACGAAGCTGCAGCGGGGTGAGAAGACGCACCCGACTGGGAGCTCGTCCAGGCGGGGGATGGAGCCCGGGATAGTGACCAGGGACCGCTTCTGGGGCGATGTCTCGAACCGGGGGACGCAGCCCAGCAGGTCCAGGGTGTAGGGGTGCAAGGGCCGCTTGAAGAGGTCCCGCAGGGAGGACTGCTCCATGAACTCCCCGGCATACATGACCCCGACCCGTTCGCAGATCTTGGTGACCACCCCCAAGTCGTGAGTGATGTAGAGGATGGCCGAGTCGAACTCTCGTTTGAGGTCGGCGACCAGGTCGAGCACCACGGCCTGCGTCGTCACATCGAGGGCGGTCGTCGGCTCGTCCATGATAAGGAGCGACGGGTTGGTCATGAGGGCCATGGCGATGACACATCGCTGGAGCATCCCGCCGGAGAGCTGGTGCGGGTAGCGTTTCATGACCGCCTCGGGGTCGGGCATGGCCACCTTGGAGAGCATCTCGACCACCCGCGCCTGTGCGCCGCCCCGGTCCATGCCCAGGTGGAGGCGGGCCACCTCGGCCAGTTGCCTGCCGACCTGGATGGAGGGGTTCAGTGCGCTCAGGGGGCTCTGATAGACGACGCCGATGTCTTTGCCCCAGAGGGAGCGCAGGTCCTTGGGGGATAGCCCGAGGAGTTCCACGCCGTTCAGGCTCACGCTCCCTGCCGTGACCCGACCGTTCTGGGCCAGGTAGCGGATGGCGCCCATGGCGAGCGTCGACTTGCCCGAGCCCGATTCGCCCACGAGGCCGAAGCTCTCGTGCTCGTGTACCGTGAGGGAGACATTGCGGACAACCCCGAGGATGCCGACTTCGGTCTCGTACTCGATGCACAGCCCTTCCACCTTAAGAACCGCTCGGTCGGCCTCGTTGGGGGGCGCGACCGGGGAGGGGTCGACGGGGGAGGCGGCTGCACCAACCGAGGCGGTGGGTCCCACGGATCAGTTCCTCGCCACGCCGGGCAGCATGACCTGCCTAAGGCCGTCGGACATGAGGCTGGTGGCGATCACCAGCAAGGCGATGGCGCCCGCCGGGAAGAGGAGGGTCCAGGGGGCGAGTGACAAGAAGCTGCGGGCCTCGTTGATCTGGAGGCCCCAGTCGGGCGAAGGGGGCTGGACCCCCAGCCCCAGGAAGCCCAGCGAGGCCACCAGGAAGATGGAGTAGCTGAAGCGCATGGAGGCCTCCACCAATAACGGGGGCAGCGAGTTGGGCAGCACCTCGCGGAAGAGGATGTAGCTGCGGCGCTCGCCCCGCACTCGGGCGGCCTCTACGAACTCTTTAGTCTTGAGGTCCAGCACCAAGCTCCTGACCACCCGGGCGATCATGGGGATGTAGAGAATGGTGACCACCAGGACCAGGTTGACGTTGGAGGGGCCCAGCACGCTGAGAAGCACCAGAGCCAGCAGGAGGGATGGGAACGAGAGCAGCACGTCGAGGAGACGCATGATCACCTCGTCCACCCAGCCTCCGGCGTAGCCCGAGGCCAGGCCGATCGGCGTCCCGATGAGCACGGCCAGCAGCGTGCCGATGCCGCCGAGGAAGAAGATGCCCCGGGCTCCTACGATGATCCGGCTGAGGATGTCGCGACCGAACTGGTCGGTGCCAAAGGGGTGGTCGATCGCGGGGGGCTTCAGGCGCAGGGCGGCGTTCTGGTCGGTGTAGTCGTATGGCGCCAACAGGGGGCCGAAGACGGCCAGAAAGAAGAAGAACAAGAAGACCACGGTGCCGAACATGGCCGCCGGACGGCGCTTGAGCCGGCGCCAGTACAGGGTGCGCTGTTTGGGACGGCGGGCGGGGACGGCGTCCGGGCCGGCCTGGGGGACGGGTACCCCGGCGGGATCATCGGCCGGTCCTTCGCCGTGGCCCGGCAGCGACAGGACCTCGTCGCGGAAGGCTCCCGGTCGTAACTCGTCGGGGGCTTGGCCGGTCCGCAGCTGCTCGTTGAGATCGTCCGGTGGCGGTGTCATCGCTCTGTCGAGCCGGATGTCGCCGGGCCGACGCCGCAATCAGCTGAGGCGAGGGGGCCCGTGGGGGCCCCCTCGCTCGTGATGGTGCGGTGCGTCACTGTTTTAAGAGAGTCGCGCGTTCTCGCGGCTCTACTCGGTGAAGTGCGCCGTCCTGAAGAGGGTGTGCGCCCAGTCAGGGTTGAGCTTGATACCGTCGACGTTCTTGGACTCGCCGGCCACCCCGAGGAGGACGACAAAGTTGATCATCGGCACTTCGTCCTGCAAGATCTTCTGCGCCTGCTTGTAGAGGTCGGCGCGCGCCGCGTCGTCGAGTGTCTCGGGGATCTTCGCCACGATGGCGTCGAACTCGGGGTTCTTCCACTGCCCGTAGTTCCATGCGGCCTGGCTGGTCAGCGCCAGGTTGAAGTACACGATCGGAGTGGCACGGGTGCCCCAGTCGACGATGCCGAAGGGCGCCTTGTACCAGTTGTCCTCGCCGTCTTCAGCGTAGTAGACGTCGGTGGGAACCTGCTGGATCTCGACGTCGACGCCGATCTCCTTCATTTGCGCCTGCCACGCCGTGGCGATGGCGGGGATCGGGTCGGCGGTCTGGGCGACGAGCCGGATCTTGGTGCCGTCGGGATACCCGGCGGCGGCCAGCAACTCCTTGGCCTTTGCCGGGTCGTACGCCGGGGACTCGTTCAGGTAGTACGACGAGTACGCGGGGCCGACCAGTGTGCCGTTGCCCGGATCAGCGACGCCGGGGGCGGCCAGGTCGATGAGGGCCTGCCGGTCGGTGCCATACCAGAGCGCCTGCCGAAACTCTTTCTTGCTGCCCGGCTCTTGGTCGACGCGGATCTGAAGTTCGTTGCAGTAGTTGGTGGGGGTGGAGATCGTCTTTAGGTTCGGATCGGCCTCGACGGTAGCTTTCTGATCGGCGGTGATGCCGCCGACCCAGTTGAGCGTACCGCCCCGCAGGCCCTCGATCTGGCCGGCCGTGTCGGGCGAGTAGACGAACTCGATGCCGTCGAGGTACGGCAGCTTCGCGCCGCTATCGTCGGTGCCCCAGTAGTCCGGGTTGGCCTTTAGGACGGCCCGATCCTCGGCCGTGTAGGACTCGAGCATGTACGGCCCGGTGCCCACGAGTTCGGTCATCGGGTCCTTGACGGTCTTGCAGAACATCTTGGCCCGATAGTCGCTGATCACCGACATGAACTCGGCGTCAGGATTGGTCAGGGTGAAGGTCACGTGAGTGGGATCGTCGGCTACCACGCTCGTGAGGTTGGCGAGGACCTCGGCCATAGGCGATTCCGGGTCCTGCAGCCGCCCGAACGAATAGACCACGTCGTCAGCGGTGAACGCTTCCCCGTTGGTGAACTTGACGCCGTCCCGCAGGGTCACTTTCCAAACCTTTGCGTCTTCGGTCGTCCACTCGGTGGCCAACTGGGGGATCAGGGTGAAGTCCTGGGCGAGATCGACCAAGTTCTCAAGGACCTGGACGGTTAGGAGGATGTCACCCACGCTGCCGGCCATCATGACCGGGTCATACTGGCCGTTGCCGGGCTGCATGCCGACCTTGAGCGTGCCGCCCGTCTTGATCGCTCCGGTCTCAGCGGCGGTCGTGTCGCTGCTCGGGGCCGCGGTGGTCTCGGTGCCGCCGCCACCGATGGTCGTCGTCGTGCCGCCGCCGCAGCCCGGTGCCAGCAGAGTGAGGGCCACTAG
>Ga0172371_10000077_pt1 | contig 122728 bp, 107 predicted proteins | sample Lak12m_FD_114543 | JGI IMG/M metagenome (GOLD analysis project Ga0172371, IMG submission 114543) | Freshwater microbial communities from Kabuno Bay, South-Kivu, Congo - kab_022012_12m | ecosystem: Environmental > Aquatic > Freshwater > Lake | place: Democratic Republic of the Congo...
CACACGTAGAATCACGAAAGAAGGAGATACTTTTCAGTGAAACGACTCATTCGCGATTACGGCCTTTTACTTGGGGTGGCAGGACTTGTCATCGCCCTCGATCAGTGGACTAAAGCCCTGGTGCGGAACAACATACCCTTCGGCGGGAGTTGGATGCCATGGAAGTGGCTGGCTCCTTTTGTCTGTATCGTCCATTGGAACAACAGCGGTGCAGCTTTCGGTCTTTTTCAAAACGGAGCGCTGGTTTTCATCATCCTGGCGATCATTGTCGCCGGGCTGATCCTCTACTATTACCCCCGCACCTCGCCCCGCGATTGGCCGCTCCGTCTGGCAATGGGTTTGCAACTGGGCGGTGCGCTCGGGAACCTGATCGACCGCCTATTGTACCAGGGGCAGGTGACTGATTTCATATCCATTGGTACATTCCCCGTGTTCAACGTAGCTGATTCCAGCATCACGGTCGGCGTCGGCGTCCTACTTCTTGGCGCGTGGGTGATGGAGAGGAAGAACAAGGAAGCGAAAGCGCAGGTTGCAGAAGAACAAGGAGGCGGGAGAACAGCGGGGCAAGGGTGAGTGAGCGGGTGGTTGTTTTGCGCTTCGAGAAGGGTGAGGAGGAACGGTTGGATGTGTTCATCGCCTCCTGCCTGCCGGAATTTTCGCGCTCGCGCTTGCAGGGCTTGATCAAGGGCGGAAACGTGAAGGTGAACGGCACGTGGGTCACGAAGCCGGGACACACCCTTGGCATGGGCGAGCAGATCGAAGTGCGCATCCCGCCTCCCGCGCCGGGAGGATTAATCGCTGAGTCCATCCCGCTCGACATCCTTTTCGAGAACGAAGACCTGTTGGTGGTGAACAAACCAGCGGGTATGGTGGTTCATCCCTCCCCCGGTCATGATGCCGGCACCCTTGTTCACGCGGTGCTGGGTCATGTGCCGGGATTGGAGGGTATCGGCGGCGAGATACGCCCGGGCGTGGTGCACCGCCTGGATAAGGATACCTCCGGCCTGATCCTGCTGGCGAAGAATGAACGCGCCCACCGCTGGCTGCAAGACCAGTTCCGCTTGCGAAAGGTTGAAAAAACTTACCTGGCATTGGTGGATGGCGCGCCGCCAACCCCATCTGGCCGTGTCGAAGCGTCACTAGGCCGTGACCCCGCCCACCGCAAGAGGATGGCCATCCTGCCTCCGGGAAAGGGGAGGGAGGCTGCCAGCGAATACCGCACACTGGAGCGTTACAAGGCTCATACCCTGCTGGAGGTCCATCCGCTGACGGGGCGCACGCATCAGATCAGGCTGCACCTGGCCTTCCTTGGCTGTCCGGTGGTGGGGGATAGGGTCTATGGTAAAAAGAAACCGACGGTGGAGATCAGCCGGCAGTTCCTTCATGCTCAAAAATTAAAAATCATCCTCCCCGGTGAACAGGCGCCGATACTCTTTTTAGCTGCATTACCAAGTGAATTGGTTAATGTACTGGAGTATTTACGCGGTTACCACACCTAACACGATTCGAGGACTTGTGAGGTTTATTTGGAATAGAAAGGAAACCTTATGCAATTCATTGACCTCCGCTCCGACACCGTCACCCACCCCACGCCAGCCATGCGCGAGGCGATGGCTAAAGCCCCTGTCGGTGATGACGTTTACGGCGAAGATCCCACCATCAACCGCTTGCAGGAGATGTCCGCCGGGATGATGGGCAAGGAGGCTGGATTGTTCGTTCCTTCGGGGACGATGGGCAACCTGGCAGCCATACTTACCCACTGTGGACGCGGCGACGAGGCCATTGTCGGCAACCGCTCGCATACCTTCCTGCACGAGGCTGGTGGAATATCCTCCCTGGGCGGGGTGCACTCGTGCCAGTTGCCCAACCAGGCGGATGGGACGCTGGCGCTGGTTGATCTCGAATCCGCTGTCCGCTCGGATGACCCCCACGAGCCAATCACGCGGCTTATTTGCCTCGAGAACACGCAAAATGCCTGCGGCGGCCTTTGCCTGACGCCGGAGTATACACACCAGGTGGTGGATTTTGCCCACACGCGCAGCCTGGCCGTCCATCTGGATGGAGCGCGGTTATTCAACGCTGCGATTGCGCAGGGGGTGGATGCGAAGGAATTGGCTGGCGCGGTGGACTCGGTCACGTTTTGCCTGAGCAAGGGGCTGTGCGCACCGGTCGGCTCGGTGCTTTGCGGGTCGAGGGCATTTATCGCCAAAGCTCACCGCCTGCGCAAGATGTTGGGCGGCGGAATGCGCCAGGCCGGGATTTTAGCTGCAGCGGGGATCGTCGCCCTCGAAACGATGGTGGTTCGGCTTGCGGAGGATCATGCCCGGGCGAAGAAACTGGCAGATGGGCTTAAGCGGATCCCCGGCCTTGCGCTGGAGGTGGGTACACCAGCGACGAATATGATCTTTTTCTCACTATCGCCGGATGTGAAGATAAATATGGGGGGCGTAATTGAGAGAATGAGAGAGCAGGGAGTGCTTATTGACGCTGCTGGCCCGTGGCGCGTCCGCCTGGTGACACATTACTGGATTGACGATGCAGGGGTGGAGCAAGCCATCAACGCGTTCCGCAAGGTATTGGAGGGGTAGAAACGGTTTCAACCGTGGCGTGCGACCGGCTGCCTGGCAGGCTAAGCCAGTGTGGAAGCTATACCTACCGCGGGTTGAGATATAATTTAGAAGGTTATGGAATGTGAATGAGGCAAATAATAAATTCAGGAGCGAAATACGCTAATTAGCTTCACTACGAATTGATACTCTCTTAGTCATTTGGAGATTTGACATGCAGGGTTCGCTGGAACAATTCGATCAATTAGCGGGGACGATCCGTTCACGGATAGAGCAAAAGCCGCGGATTGCGGTCATTCTTGGCAGTGGTCTGGGGGGGCTAGCAGAGGGAGTGGAAAGAGCGATCAGCATCCCCTACACGGAGCTGGCCGGCTGGCCGGTATCCACGGTCATCGGACATGCCGGGCGGTTGGTGATTGGAAGCCTGGAAGGTCAACCGGTGCTGGTGATGCAGGGTCGGGTCCATTATTATGAAGGTTACAACATGGCCCAGGTGACATTGCCGGTGCGTGTGATGCAGCGCATGGGTATCGAAATATTGATCGTGACCAACGCAGCCGGTGCCATAAACCCCGCATACCTGCCCGGTGACGTGATGCTGATTACAGACCATCTCAACCTGGTGGGCATGTGCGGATTGAATCCGCTGATCGGGTCCAACCTGGACGAGCTTGGACCGCGCTTCCCGGACATGAGCCGTTCCTATGACCGGGAATTATCTGGGCTGGCGCGCCAGTCAGCGGCGCAAAGAGAAGTCACTTTACACGAGGGTGTGTATGTTGGCTTGAGTGGCCCATCCTTCGAGACGCCCGCCGACCTACGTTTCCTGCGTGCCGCCGGTGCCGATGCGGTGGGCATGTCCACCGTTGCCGAGGTTACCGTGGCACGTCACGGCGGGATGCGTGTGCTGGGCTTCTCCGGCATCAGCAACAAGGCTAACTTGGACGGAAACACTATCACCTCGCACGAGGAGGTGCTAGCGGCTGGAAAGGTGCTGGCGCCGAAAATCGAGGCCATTGTGCGTGGTGTACTGTCTAAACTCTAATTTGAATAGTTATATGAGAAGGCTGAAGGTGCAGAGTTGTTTTATACCTCGGCGGGAACATCTGCCAATAATACTCGTTCAGCATAACCACGCATGGAAACGATTCTTCATTTTTTCGTTACCTACGCACCACTGATTTACCTGCTGTTTGCGGTGGGACTGTTATTGGTGGGACGTAACCTATTCCGTTCTGTGATGGAGGAACGCAATTCGGTTTTTGGGCTGGAGCGCGAGATAGCCCATCAACGAACGAGCCGGGCAGTGACGATACTTGTCATCCTTCTGTTGCTAACCGCAGGTGAGATGGTGCTTTCAGTGTTTCTCGCACAAGGGTTGCCCGCCTCGGCTCTCCTTTCCACTCCGACGGTGAATATACTGGCTGTTCCTACCAGCACTCTTTCTCCCGAGATCATGGCCACTTTGAGCGCAACAACCCCCCTGGCCTCAACCGGGGCAGAAGCCAGTGGCTGCATTCCCGGTCAGATCATGTTGACCTCTCCAAAAGTGGGTGCGGTGGTGAGTGGTCAGGTTGCTTTGGATGGAACGGCGAGCATTCCCAATTTTGGCTTTTATAAGTATGAATTTACTCAAAAAGGCAGCGAAATCTGGTCGACGATTCAGGCAGGGAATATTGCCATAGTCAATGGGACGATAGGATTATGGGATACCAGCGGACTGATACCTGGCGATTACCTGCTGAGATTGGTTGTGACGGACAATATAGGCAATGCACTGCCTCCCTGCGTCGTCCCGGTCCGGGTGAAAGGTCAATAGGATGCACCATGCCTGAAGTCAAGATACGTCCCGCTGTTGCCACCGATATCCCCATGCTGATGGCAATCAACCATTCCGGCACGAGCGAATATGTCTGGCAGATGGACATCCAGCGTGAGGATGGGCAGGCTGGTGCCATTTTCCGTGAGATCTGCCTGCCGCGAGCGGTTGTGGTACATTACCCGCGCCCGGTTGAAACCATGGCCGATGAATGGAGCCGCCGTACATCGATGTTGGTGGCCCTGCTGGGTGAGTCGCCGGTAGGTTACCTGCGCTTGACTGACAAGCTTGTACCGCAAACCGCATGGATCACCGACCTGGCGGTTTCACCCGCGGCGCGGCGAAAGGGCATAGCGAGTGCTCTCGTGCTGGCTGCACAGGGCTGGGCTATCCAGCGTAAAGATCATCGGGCGATGCTAGAAATGTCCTCCAAGAACAATCCCGCCATCCGTCTGGCGCAGAAGTTAGGCTACGAATTCTGCGGGTATAATGACCAGTATTATTTAAACAAGGATATTGCATTGTTCTTTGGCAGGATGTTGAAATAATATGGGATTGACTTCATTATCAATAATCCTGGATATGACCAAGCGAACCACCCCTGATCGCATGGATGGTGATTTTCCGGCATATCTGGACCAATCGGTTAACAAATCTCCTGACCTGTCAATGGATGGCTTCGTTGGGTTTTATAATTATCATTGGTTTAATTAACTCTCAGCGTAATAATCTACTGGTATGGAAAGGTTGTAATGCTTAACGGTTGGATGTCTGATGTGCTGGCGGGGATCGTTACTGTAAATCAAATCCTGACAGCCGGGATCGCAATAACGGCCTTCTCCCTGTTTTTCTACTCGCTATCCTTTAACCTGCGCGACCGCGTGGCGCGTTCCTTTGCCCTCATCCTGTTATGCGTTGTAATCGTTTTTACCTCTGAGGCGCTGGAAAGCACTGCACTGACACCGCATTTCGTCGACCTCTTCTTGCGGCTTGAGTGGGTGGGAATTATCTTCCTGCCGCCCTCTTATCTGCACCTCTCGGATGCGCTGCTGGTCACAACCGGTTTGCCTTCAGGTGGCGTTCGAAGGCTTGGTATCCGCCTCTTATATTTTCTTTCGGCTTGTTTCATGATTCTGCTGGCGTATGGCTACCTGCTTGGCCCGATGGTGACCGATGGCCAGCCTGCACCGCATCTCCAGCGGACACTCTGGACGGAGGTTTTCACCGCCTTCTATGGAGGAGTGATGGTGTGGGCGTGGATCAACTTCGGTCACGCCTATAACCGCACGTTAACCCGTTCTGGTCGCCGCCGTATGCTCTACCTGCTGGCTGGTGCGACCGCCCCTGCGCTTGGCTCATTTCCATACCTGCTTTTTGGATCCAACCTCGCTGGGCAGCATCCATTCATTTTTTGGAGCATGGCGCTTGTCAGCAACATTCTGGTGGGCGGGCTGATCATTTTCATGGCCTACGCGGTGGCCTTTTTCGGTGTCTCCTGGCCCGACCGGGTGGTGCGCACACGCCTTTTCAAGTGGATCATGCGCGGACCGGTGACCGCTTCAGTGGCATTGGGTGTGATGACAATCGTCCGCCGCGTCGGTGAGATTTTTGGCCTTGTCTATTCCGCAGCGGTTCCCACCTCAATGGTCGTTTCGGTTCTACTCATGGAACATGCCATATCTATGGTCGCACCCATCTGGGAACGTTGGATCTTCTTCGGTGGCGACCGCTCTGATTTGGGTTTGTTGCACAGCCTGGAAGAACGTCTCATTACTCAGGGAGATCTCCGCCAGTTTCTCGAAGCTATTCTGGCTGCAGTACGCGACCATCTCCAATCGCCGTCGGCTTTTATCGCCGCTCTGGATAATAGCAAGCTTTCCCTCATTGTTACCACCGGTAATTTATCCCTGCAAAAGGAAGAAAGCTTATCCGAGGCATTGCAGGTTGTCAACCGGACAACTAATGGGGAAGAAGAATATATCTGGGGCGATTATTGGCTTCTCCCGCTCCATCAACCCCCGAGAACAGACGAAGATCAACCTGTGCTGCTCGGTCTGCTTGGCGTGGCCCGCCGACCGGATCAATCACCTGGGCGCGAACAACGCCAGTCCCTATTATTACTAACACAGCGTGCTGCTCAGGCACTGCAGGACCGTCGTTTACAACAGGGTGTCTTCCGTTCGTTGGAGGAGTTAAAACCGCAGGTTGACATGATCCAGCGCTGGCGTGCAGTGGGACGTTACGATAGCAAAGTCAGTCTGCTTGCAGATACACTTCCACCCAAATCCGATATGGCGAACTGGGTAAAGGAGGCGTTAAACCATTACTGGGGTGGTCCAAAGCTGACCCAGAGTCCTTTGTTGAAACTTGAGATCGTACGACAAGCCTTCGAGGAGAATGATGATAATCCGGTTAACGCACTGCGCGTCATACTGCGACGAGCAGTGGACAGCGTCCGCCCGGCGGGTGAGCGGCGGTTTACGGCTGAATGGATATTATTCAACATTTTGGAGATGAAATTCATCGAGGGGCGGAAGGTTCGGGAGGTGGCGGCGCGCCTGGCGATGTCGGAAGCTGATTTATACCGGAAGCAGCGCGTGGCGGTAGAAGAGGTGGCGCGCAATATTCTTGAAATGGAACGACAAACCCAGGTCCGTGTGAATGGCTACAAGGTCGGAGGCGTTTGATGGCACAGGATAGTATCGCAGATAAGGGAATCCCCATACTTGACGAGGGCTGGTGGTCTTCACTGCTGGCGGAGGAGGAAAACCGGCTTGGTTCCATAACGGCGATCCCGCTCAAGATCGAGGAGGGCATTAATGTTTCCGCAGATTGGGAGCAGGTTTTGACCATTTATCGTCATGATGAGATTGTCACCCTTTCTGTGACGGATTTCAATCGCGGTGGTCTGCTCGTGGAGGGAGAAGGGATACGCGGGTTCATCCCTTGCTCGCACCTCGTTGAGTTGCCGGCTCAGGCGGATGAAAAGGACCGCGAAGGATGCCTTTCCGGTTATGTCGGCAGGAAACTGCGCCTGAAAGTCATCGAATGTGTACCCGCGGAGGGGCGCATTGTATTCTCGGAGCGGGCGGCGCGCGCTGAGGCGGGAAAACGGCCTCGATTACTTAATTCCCTGCAAGCTGGCCAGCGCCTTGTTGGTGAGGTGACCAACATTACTGATTTCGGTGTATTTGTGGATATAGGTGGGTTGGAGGGGTTGATCCACATTTCCGAGCTTTCATGGGGGCGCGTAAGCCACCCAAGCCAGATCGTACAAGTTGGTGAGCGGGTAGAGGTGCTAGTGCAGGAAGTTACACCGGATCGCTGTCGTGTGGCGCTAAGCTTGAAACGGTTATCCCCCAACCCATGGGAGCATGCCGAGACCCGCTATCCTATCAACAATATAGTGCCAGCGGTCATCACCACACTTGTGCCATATGGTGCCTTCGCTCGTCTTGAGGAGGGATTGGAGGGATTGATCCATAGCTCGGAAATTCCCCTGCCTCCAAACATGTCTGCCAAGGGGTTTCTCACACCGGGGCAGTTCGTTCAAGTGCGTATCCTGCAAGTGGAAACATCCCGTCAACGAATCAGCCTCAGCATGAAAACGGAAGCCAGGTAGATCATGCCCTTGCGAATACCTCCCTCCGCGCAACAACAGCCTCCTCCCGAGGGAACGACATCCTCGCCGCTGGATAATTGGATCGACCGGCTGGCACGTTTCCGGCTCCACTTCGGCCGATTTGCCTGGGATGTCCTCGGTGTGTTGTTGTTGGCCATTGCCCTCATGACCCTGCTCGGTTTTCTTGGTCTTTCAGCCGGCCATTTGCTCACCCTGGCAGTTTTTTCACTCCGCGTCTGGTTTGGATGGGGCATCATTCTTGTCATCGCCGTGATTTGCGTTCTTGGTTTGCTATCCTTTCGACGCAGTCGCGGTTTACTTAACTTGAACTGGGGACAGGTTATCGCCATCGAGCTGGTGGCGTTCCTGACATTGGCTGTACTGGCGGTGGTCAGCGGGAACTCATTGCCGCAAGCAGAGAACGGTTGGTGGGGTGGGCGAATCGGCTGGGGTCTTTCAATACTGCTGGCGCAGTTGATTGGACCGATTCTTTCGGGTATCCTCCTTTTCTTTTTCTGGGGACTGGCGGTGATGACCGCCTTTGGACTCTGGCGATCGTTGGAATCTCAATTACTCAAACAGGCTGGTGTATCGCGCCTGCCAGACCATGAGCGGACTGTGTCCACAAATGCAGAATCCCTTGCGGCGGAAGAAACCGGATCAACGGCGCATGAAAGGACAAAAAAGCGGGAAAAAATATTACCACCGGAGTTCCGGAAGAAGTTCAAAGTATCCGAAAAATCAGATGACCGTCCGATAACGCCACCACCACGTGGAGAGCGCCTTCCACCACTGAACTTGCTGATCAGCGAGCAAAACATCCGCCCGGATGAACGCAACATCAACCAGACAGCCGGGTTGATTGAAAAAACGCTGGCTGATTTTGGCATCCCCGCGCGGGTGGTTGGATTCCGCATCGGGCCGACCGTGACCCAGTTCGCTGTCGAACCAGGCTTTATAGAAAAGGGCGAGGCCGTCAATGGGGATTCGACACGGCAAAAAGTACGCGTCTCTCAGATCGCCAACCTGTCCCGTGATCTGGCGCTGGCGCTCTCAGCTGAACGTCTTCGAATCGAAGCGCCGGTACCGGGACGCTCTTATGTCGGCATCGAGGTGCCGAACCTGCGCCCCATTACCGTTCGCTTGCGTCCGATCCTTGAAAGTGAGCATTTCTATAAGGTGGGCTCGCCACTTGCTCTTGCCCTCGGGCGGGATGTCTCCGGTCAACCGGTGGTGGCTGACCTGGCGAAAATGCCGCACCTGCTCATTGCGGGTACAACGGGTTCAGGTAAATCGGTCTGCATTTCCGCCATAACCTCCTGCCTGGCGATGAATAACACACCTGAAGATTTACGCCTCGTGATGATTGACGCCAAGATGGTAGAGTTGCTACGCTATAACGGACTTTCGCATCTATATGGAAAAGTCGAGACCGATATCCAGCGAATCCTCGGTGTGCTGCGCTGGGTGGTGATCGAGATGGAGCATCGCTATAAATTGCTCGAAGCGGCCAAAGCGCGAGATATCGAAGCCTACAACCGCAAGGTTCAACGCCGCAAGGATGGACAGACCCTGCCGCGCATGGTTGTGCTGATTGACGAGTTGGCGGATTTGATGATGTCCGCGCCTGACCAGACCGAGCACAATCTCGTCCGGCTGGCGCAGATGGCGCGCGCCACCGGTATTCACTTGATCGTTGCCACCCAGCGCCCCAGCACGGATGTGGTGACCGGCCTTATCAAAGCCAACTTCCCGGCGCGCATTTCCTTTGCGGTGGCTTCACAAGTCGATTCGCGGGTTATTCTTGATATGCCTGGCGCAGACACACTGCTCGGGCGTGGTGATATGCTCTTTCTTAATCCTGAAGTCGGCAACCCGGTGCGTGCGCAGGGTGTGATGGTCGCCGATCAGGAGATCGAACGCATTATTGCATTCTGGCAGAAGATGAACCCACCGCAGGAGCAGCGCTCGCCATGGGAGACTCTTCTCAGCCAGCCGGTTGACGACAGCGACGAATTGTTGATTGAACAGGCAATTGAGGTACTCAAAGCGGAAAAACGCGCCAGCGCCTCCATGCTGCAGCGCCGTCTGCGGATCGGCTATCCGCGCGCGGCGCGACTGCTAGACCAATTGGAGGAGATGGGTATCGTTGGACCTTCGTTGGGGGGTGGGCGCGACCGTAAGGTGCTGCTCGAAGCTGAGGATGATCATGGGGGGAATTCGGATTAACTTTAATGGTGTGGTATCATTGCCACGCTTTTTTTATACTGACATTACCTGAAAGGGCTACCGCGTTGGAACAACCTATTGAAAAGAAACGGATGTCGTTCAGTGACCTGCTGCGCAAGTGGTTTAAATGGCTGCTCGACCCATTAGGCAAGTTCTTTAACCGTCTTGGAATTCATCCAAACCTGATGACGCTCCTGGGGCTGGCAGGTACGGCCATCGGCGCTTACTTCATTGCCCGCGGTAGTCTGGTGTTGGGCGGGATTCTTGTGCTGGTTACCGTGCCTTTCGATGCGCTGGATGGCACAATGGCGCGCCTGCGCGGCGAAGCCAGTGACTGGGGCGCGTTCGTCGATTCGGTCTCTGACCGCTATTCGGAACTACTCGTTTACCTGGGGTTGCTTATCTATTATCTCAATCAAGGGGATGAGATCGCCTGCGCCCTTGTTTATCTCGCAGCAGCAGGTACGGTTCTGGTTTCTTATACGAAAGCAAAAGCCGAGTCGCTTCGGTTCGACGCAAATGTCGGCTTATTGACCCGAGCCGAGCGTTATCTTATTCTAGCACCTTCACTTGTCTTGAAAATACCGATCGTCGCCTTATGGATACTGGCCATAATGGCGAACTTTACCGCTTTACAGCGCATCCTGCGTGTCCGTCACCAAGCGCGCCTCCACTTGAGCGAAAAAGGAGAATAAAATGCCCGATGGCTTTGATATCCCATTACCATTCCTGAACCATCCTTTCCATATTTACTTCTATGGCATTCTCATCATGCTGGGGGTCATCGCCGCGGCGTTCATGTCACGTATGGAAGCCAAGCGCCGCGGTCTCGATGCTGAGCTGGTTTGGGATGTGCTCTTCTGGGTGGTTCTGGCTGGCATCATCGGGGCGCGCATCTGGCATATCCTCACGCCACCACCTTCCATGGTTGAACAAGGGATCACTACCCAATACTACCTGACCCATCCGCTGGATATGCTCAACATTCGTGCTGGTGGATTGGGTATCTCGGGCGCGGTGATTGGCGGGGCGCTGGCGTTGTGGCTATACTTGCGCAAGAGGAAGATGAGCTTTACCGCCTGGGTGGATGTGGTTGCGCCCGGACTTGCACTGGCGCAAGCCATCGGACGCTGGGGGAATTTCTTCAATCAAGAAGTCTATGGGGCGCAGACCTCTCTTCCGTGGAAGATTTACATTGACCAGGCTCATCGCTTGCCAGGATATACGGATATTTCTTATTATCACCCCCTTTTCTTGTATGAGTCGTTGTGGAACCTGGCCTGTATGTTCTTCCTGCTCTGGCTCGGACGTCGGTTTCTCGACCACCTCAAACCCGGTGATGTTTTCCTCACATATCTCATCGCTTATTCCTTCGGTCGTTTCTTCCTCGATTTTCTGCGTCTCGACGCCTCGCAATTAGGCGGTATCAATGCCAACCAGACTTTCGTTGCCATCGTGGCGCTCGTTGCGGCGGGTTTCCTGTTTTGGAGGCACCGCGCGGCTAAGGCATGATCCAAACTGAAGACCTCAGCAAGCAATTTGGTGATTTCCGGGCGGTTGACGGTGTAAACCTGACCGTCCATCCGGGTCAGGTGCTCGCGCTGCTGGGCCAGAATGGAGCGGGCAAAACAACTACCGTCCGCCTTTTAACTGCAGTGCTGGCGCCAACTCGCGGCCGCGCACAGGTGGCCGGTTATGATATCTGCACGCAACCCGATAAGGTACGCTCGGTGGTCGGTGTGCTGACCGAACAGCATGGCCTGTACCTGCGCATGACTGGCGAAGAGTACCTGGATTTCTTCGGGCAGGTATATCGGTTGAATGGCTCGTCTCGCCCGAGGCGCATCACTGAATTGCTGGAGTACTTTGGTCTCGGGAATGTGGGCAGGCAAAAAATTGGCGAGTACTCGAAAGGGATGCGCCAGAAACTTGCACTGGCACGCGCTTTGATCCATAAACCGCCGGTATTGTTGCTCGATGAACCCACTTCAGCCATGGATCCTGAAAGCGCGCGGCTTGTTCGGAATTCAATTGCCAGTCTGCGCTCCGAGAACCGGACAATTCTCATCTGCACGCACAACCTTGTCGAAGCTGAGATGCTTGCCGATCAGATTGCAATCATCTACCGCGGGCGCATCCTGACGAGCGGCTCGGTCGAGGCATTGAAAAAACGACTGCTTGGCCCTCCCGAATACGAAGTACGGATACGCGGCGAGTGGCCGCGCGGCAGCTTCTGCCTGCCACAGGGGGTCACGCTTTCCGGCGAATGGGATTCGACCCGCCGCTTCAGCATTGAGGATCCAGATCGTTCTAATCCGCTCTTGCTTCAAAGACTTATAGGTGAAAAAGTGCAGGTGGTGGCGATGCAGGAAGTACCGCGCAGCCTCGAACAGGTCTATCTCACTGCCATGGCACAAGTGAGGCAAGATGCTTAACGAGAATTTTGCCCTGGTCTGGTTGATAACCCGCCGTGAGCTGCGCGATCAATTCCGGGATTGGCGCATTCTCTTCCCGATGATCGTATTGACGCTCTTTTTTCCCTTCCTTATGAATTACACTGCCAGCCAGGCAGTGGCATTTGTCGGAAGGTACGGCGCCAACCTGATCGGCGAGCGGCTCGTGCCATTTCTTTTGATGGTGGTGGGTTTCTTCCCGATCACGGTCTCGCTGGTCATTGCGCTGGAAGCTTTCGTCGGCGAAAAAGAGCGCGGCACGATTGAGCCGCTGCTTTCAAGCCCACTCAAGGATTGGCAGCTATACTTGGGGAAGCTCCTCGCCGGGACCAGCGTCCCGCTGCTGACCGCGTACTTCGGTATAAGCGTGTACCTTATCGGATTGCGCATCCAGAATATTCCCGGGCTGGATGCAGGCTTGCTGGTGCAGACCATTACGTTGACCTCCGTTCAAGCTGTATTGATGGTCAGTGGGGCGATTGTTATTTCCACGCAGGCAACATCCGTGCGCGCTGCAAACCTGATGTCTTCATTCATCGTAATCCCCATGGCATTGCTCATCCAAGGCGAAAGCGTATTGATGTTCTGGGGAAACAACCAGGTTTTATGGACGGCGGTGATCGGCGTGACGGTGATGGCTGCACTGCTGGTTCGCGTCGGTGTCTCCCACTTCCAGCGCGAAGCGCTGCTCGGGCGCGAGATTGACGTATTGAACCTTCGCTGGATCTGGCGTACATTCTGGCGGTCGCTGCGTGGGGAGGCGAAGACCCTCGGCGAATGGTACAGGCGTGAGGTGGCAGGTACATTGCGCAAGCAGGCGATCCCGATCCTTATCACCTGTTTGCTCGGACTGGCTGCGATTCTTGCCGGTTACTTCTGGCTTCTGGCTAATTCCAGCAGGCTCCAGCTGGGGCATACCCCCGCGGATTTTCAAAAGGTCATGGAGACGACCCTCAGTGCGCCTACCGGTGTGCAGATCAGCTTCCAATACATCTGGCTGCACAACCTGCGCGCTGTGGCGCTCATTCTGTTGCTCGGCATCTTTTCTTTCGGGGTGCTTGGGTCAGTCGTGTTCATTGGCAATATCGGGTTGATTGGCGCGGTAATGGGTCTGATCAAGCTGGTAGGTTTTTCTCCTGAGCTTTTGGCTCTCTCGGGCATCCTGCCGCATGGTATATTCGAGATCCCGGCTATCATCCTGGCGAGCGCGGGGGTGTTGCATATCGGCGTAATACTGGTCACACCGTTGCCCGACCGAACACTGGGTGAAGTTATTCTTGGAGCATTGGCAGATTGGGCGAAGATCGGTTTCGGGCTGGTGTTGCCATTGTTGACCCTGGCGGCCGCAATCGAGGTTTGGATCACACCGCGGCTTATGCTACTGGCGTTGCAAGGAGGCGGGTAGCGATGGCGAAACTGATCATCTTGGGCACATCGAATGCCATCCCCGATGCAGAACATGAGAACACACACATGATCCTGGTCGGAGATGGACGCACGGTTTTAATTGACTGCGTAAGCAATCCCATCCTACGCTTACAACAAGCTGGCGTGGATTTCAACCTGCTGACGGACCTTATCCTGACCCATTTCCATCCCGACCATGTCTCCGGCGTACCACTTCTACTGATGAATATGTGGCTGATGGGTCGTCGCCGCCCGTTGGATGTCTATGGCTTGCATTACACCCTGGATCGCATCGAGACGATGATGGGCGGGTTTTCATGGGACGAATGGCCGAATTTCTTCCCGGTGGTTTTTCATCGACTGCCTGCGGATGAGATGACAACTGTATTGGATTGTGACCAGTTCCGTATCTTCTCCTCACCGGTGCGACATCTCATACCGGCCATCGGTTTGCGCATCGAGATGCCGGAGACCGAAAAAGTGATCGCCTATTCCTGCGATACGGAACCCTGCCCAGCGGTGATCCGACTGGCAGCCGGTGCAGATGTGCTCATCCATGAGGCAGCTGGCGGCGCGCTTGGTCACTCATCCGCGGCTGAGGCAGGGGATAGCGCCCGGCAAGCCGAGGTCGGGGAGCTCTACCTGATCCATTATCCTACCGGAAAACAAGCCTCCGGCGACTTGGTGGCGGAGGCAAAACAGTTTTTCCAGGGGCCTGTCAAACTGGCTGAAGATTTCCAAACGATTGAATTTGATCAGAACCGGGCATGAAAGGCTCTCACCACCCGTTGATGAATGGTTCCCACTCGCCGTTCTCGGTGAGGTGGCGGCCGAAGATATAGATTGCGCTACTCGGGGGTTCAACCGGCTTGTGGAGGAGCATCATGTGCGCCTCGTCAGGTCTGCGTCCGCCTTTTCGGTGATTGCAGTTTGGACAGGCAGCCACAACATTGGTCCAGATGTGTTCGCCACCCAAATGCTTGGGTAACACGTGATCCACGGTCAGGTCGGAGGCGCGGCGTCCGCAGTACTGGCAGGTGAAGTTATCGCGGCGGAAGACCTCTCGCCGCGTCAGCTTGAGCTGTAAACGCGGCCGGTGGATCATATGTTCTAGGCGGATTACCGAAGGCTGGGGAATGAGTTGGTTGACGGTATGGATATAGCCGCGCCCATTTAAAACCATCGCGGCCTTTCCATCGAGGATTAACCCAATGGCTCGCCGGGTGTTGCATATATTGATTGGCTCGAAATTGGCGTTTAGAACCAGCACCGGAGCCTGCATACGGCGGCCTCCACAATGCCGCTTATTATACTCCCTTTCTATCCGGCGCTTTTTGAAGGCAGGGTGATGATGAATCCCGCCTGGGGCAGCATCGCCACTAAGTTTGCCTGGTCCTCCGGGCGGGCAAAGGTCATGATCAGCTTCTCTAGCTTATCCTTCCATCGTGCGATGACGAAACTGACTGCATAGCGGACTTCGAATCCCAGTACATTGCCGGGCTCGGTCGAAATCGCGTTCAGCGAATTTAATGATTTCACCCAATGGGTATCACTGACATTGATGCCGGTGTGGCGGTAGGTGGAGTGAACATAGATCATCACCTGCCGCTTCTCCGATGGGATGACGTTGGCGATAACCATCGTGAATTTCCGCCATCTCTTGCCGGTTTCAATAATAAGCTCAAAACGCGTCATATCCTGCAACCCACAGGTAACCTGTACCCGCCGCCATACGCCGCCCAGTTATGCCACACCACCGGGTTGGGACCAGCGCAAGTAACGCTGGCAACAGCACAATTGATCGGGCGGGTGGTGTACAAAATGCTAAAGTACAGGTGGAATCCGATCCGTTGAGTGTGAACGAGTATCAAAACCAATATAAAGCGCACTTTAAAAGAAAAAGCGCTTCGGAGGATGGTATCCGAGGCGCTTGGGGTGGAACGGTTTCTGAGGATGCTGTGTTGGGCAACCCGTGTGCCTTAAGACATTTTATCTCGAAAAGCAAGAGCCAGTTTGAAATGGTCTGTGCAAATTCGAGGTATTCCAAACTTCGCAATGATTTCTAATGATTGCTCATCATTTACATCCCAAGCATGGATTCCTTGATTTCGTATGGCTATAACGACTTCGGCGGACAATTGGCCTGGATGTATATGTACTACCCCAGCATGAGCAAGGTGGGAATAATGGATTGCTTGTAACTGAACTACATCTAACTTCATCCAACTTTCTGAATGGAGAAATAGCGAATCAACCAAAAAGATAAGAAACCTTCTCCGCCGCCTCGAACCCCGCTTGCAGGGCACGCCGGTTCATCTCCTCGGTTCCCTTCGGGGCGCGGGCAAGCACCGCTTTTTCGAGTGCTGCCCGCGAGACCACCCCCGTCAAGCCCACCAGCACACCCAGTGCCACCGCGTTGGCAGTGATGACCTTGCCTGTCTTTTCGAGTGCCAGCCTTGTTATGGGCAGGCGCACCAGGTGCACGTTCATTGGTGCTGCGCTTGCCTCCACCTTGTCTTCGTCCACGATCAGCCAGCCCCCCGGCTTGATCGGTGTGGAGGGCTTCGCGGCTTTCTCCCTGTCCCCATCGGAGAGGGGGCGTCCATCCGCCCCGAACCTGCCGGAGAACTTCTGGAACGCGGCCTGGCTCAGGGTGATGACAACGTCAGCCGACAGCACCTCCGGGTGGTCTATATCGCCGGAAGATATGACAACTTCCGCCTTGCTTGCCCCGCCGCGCGCTTCCGGTCCGTAAGACTGAGTCTGGACCGCGTTCTTACCGTCCAAGATGGCAGCTTCCGCCAGGACTATGCCCGCCAGGATCATGCCCTGCCCGCCCTCACCCGCGAGCCGGATCTCGATCCGGTCTGAAAGTGTCTGCCGTGACATCTCAAATACCTCCTGCGCGCCGCGCTTCCGCCACATCCAAATTTTGGACCTGAGCAAGAATCTGTGCATAGCGGCTGGTATATTCACAGCGGCTGTCATTCTGATGCAGCATGCCGCGAACGATCCTCGTGTTGGCAATCTTCTCTTCTTCCGGTAATTTATCGAAAGCGGATTTAGAGATGCTATTGTCCTTGAGGGCGCGCATCATATCCGCGGCGGTACCGAGTTTGTTGAGCCGCCCGTAGGTGGTGTGGCAGTAGGAGACCGCTTCCACCAGGCTGAATCCATCCTTGGATATTGCCTCGGTCAGAAACTTGTCCAGTTCGAGGGCGTGAAAGACAGTACTGCGCGCCACATATGTTGCGCCTGCGGCAATCGCTAGTTCGCAAACCGGGAAGGGTGGCTCGATATTGCCATACGGCGCGGTCGTAGCTTTGCCGCCGAGCGGGGTGGTTGGGCTGTACTGCCCGCCAGTCATGCCGTAGATGGCATTGTTAACCACGAGGGCGGTGATGCCAAGGTTTCGCCGGGCGGCGTGGATGAAGTGGTTGCCGCCGATTGCGAGGGCGTCGCCATCGCCCATGATGGCGATGATCTTCATATCGGGACGGGCTATCTTGAGGCCGGTGGCAAATGCCAAGGCGCGACCGTGAGTGGTGTGAAGCGTGTTGTAATCCATGTATACCGGCATGCGGGCCGTGCAGCCAATTCCCGCCACCAGCGCCACGTTATCGTTCTTCAACCCAAGGTGGTCAATGGCACGGATGAGCGCGCCCATCACAACGCCGATGCCGCAGCCGGGACACCAGATGGTGGGAAATTTCTTGTTCTTGCGCAGTTTCTGCAGCGTTTCGTTTTGTTCGAACCATTTGTCGCGGGGTTCGAGGAACTCGCCTTCGTTCAAGCCATGGGCTTCACGGATGACATCGCTCATCTCTCTAGCCCTCCATCTTTTCCAGCACCATCTGCGGCGTGACCATTTCACCGTTGGCAAGGCCGACATGACGGACTTTCTTTCGCCCAGCGATGCGCTCCACTTCAAACGCCAATTGACCGAGGTTCATCTCAGGGACAATGATGCGATCCACGCAGTAGCCGAGCGCCTCGACCTGTTTTTCAGGGAATGGCCAGATCGTGAACAGGGTCAACAGGTTTACTTTCCGGCCTTGGGCTCGCGCCTGCTTGACGGCATGGCGCGCCGTCCGGGCCGAGGCACCGTATGAAAGGATGGCAATCTTCGCCCCTTTCTGGTAGTCCTCCTCGAAGAGCGTGATCTCATCTAGGTGCTTTTCCAGTTTCGAGTTGACGCGCTCCAACCAGGGGTCGATTTCGTCAAGTCGCTGGGTGGGGAACCCGACCTCGTCGTGGAACATGCCGGTGATGTGATACCGGTAACCGGTCCCGAACACTGCAAGCGGCGGGACGCCACTGGCTGTGTTGCGGAAGGCTTTGTAATCCTCCGGGTTTTCGAGCACAACCTGTCCGGCGGTTTTCACGCTTTTAAAATCCGGAAGTTCAATTGGCTCGCGCATGTGACCGATGACCTCGTCGGTCAACAGGATGACCGGGGTGCGGAACTTCTCTGAGATATCGAAAGCCCTCACCGTCAAGTCGAAGGCGTTCCTGACCGAAACTGGTGACAGCGCGATGATGGGATGGTCGCCATGCGTCCCCCAGCGTGCCTGCATCACGTCGCCCTGCGAGGCCGAGGTGGGCTGACCGGTGGAGGGTCCCAGACGCTGCACGTCCACAATTACGCACGGGATCTCGGTCATTGCGGCGTAGCCAATGTTCTCCTGCATCAGTGAAAAACCGGGCCCGCTGGTGGCAGTGATGGATTTCAATCCACCGACACGTGCACCGATGATCGCTGCCATGCTGGCGATCTCATCCTCCATCTGGATGAACATGCCGCCCACTCTGGGCAGCTCACGTGACAGGACTTCGGCCACTTCGGTGGACGGAGTGATCGGATAGCCGGCGCAGAAACGGCAGCCGGCGGCGATTGCTCCCAACGCAATAGCCTCGTTACCTTGCATCAGTTTAACAGTCATTACCACCTCTTATTCCAGTTTCCTGACCACAATTGCCAGGTCCGGGCAGTGCGTGTCGCAGAAATGGCAGGCGGTGCATTTTTCCGGCGCGAGGAGGCGCGGGTGGTTTTCATTTTCGTCCATGGAAAGCACCTTGGGTGGGCAAAATTCAACGCAGACGCGGCAGCCCTTGCACCAGGTGGCGTAAATCTTCACCTCGCCGCGCGGACCTTTTTTTGCGGCCCCGGGTGCAGGTGCTGCAGTTTGCGTTTGGTGAACTGCTTCGGGCATGAGGGTCCTCCCGATTGGGATTTATTTCACGATGGCAATTGTATCAAAATTCATAAACAAATTCATCCCCCATTCAATAATCCTCTATCCTCTCACCATTCGTCGAGAGCTGCTTTTCTTTAATAACAGCGGTCCAACCCGGTCGATGAACCAACCGAAACTAAGCTCCGCCCAGGGGACGATCCCCAACCAGCGCGGCACGTAGACCACGCGCCGCGGGTGCAGCAGCAGTTTCCATATCTCCCACGCCACTACCTCCGAACTCACCCCGATGTGTTCGGTGGGGATATGCCCGCCATTTTCCTGCTTAAGCGCGGTTTCACCGAACTCCGTTCGCACGGGACCGGCGCGGACAACGCTGACATGGACGCGGGATCCGACCAGTTCACGGAAAATGGCGGTGGTGAAGTTATCCAGGAAGGATTTGGTCGCGCCATAAAGGGCAATGCCCTGGCTGGGGATGCTGCCGGAAATGGAGCCGATATTGATAATGTGACCGGCGTTGCGCTCGCGCATCTTGTTCAGGAACGACAGGCTTAATTGCACCACCGCTTCCACATTAACCTGTAACATTTCCCAGGCAGTCTTCCACGGCATCTCATCCCCGTAGCCATACCAGCCCAACCCGGCGTTGTTGACCAGGACATCCGCGCCGCCCAACCGTTCGTTGACTTCAGCCAGAAGGCGGGCACGGTCGGCCTCCTGCGCCAAATTGGCCGGGATGGTATGAGCAACTCCACCTGCGAGGCGAATTTCCTCCGCCAGCGATTCCAACCGGTCAAGCCGGCGCGCCACCAGCACCGCATGCATCCCCTCCCGCGCCAGCCGTTTAGCAGTCGCCGCGCCAATCCCGGAGGAAGCCCCGGTAACTACAGCAAGTTTGTTCTTATAACCTTTACCCATTGCAAGAAATCAGGCTCCATAAAGGAATGTGTCTTTCACCACCATGATTTTTCTGCCTTCGGCATAGATCCATCCCAGTAGAGCCCAATGAATGATACTCGCCAGCACGACCAGCCACACAACTTCGTTGTACCCACCTGCCAAAGTGAAGAAAATATCGGCAAGATGGAATCCGCCAATCACTGCAAAAGCGGGCAGGTCATCTTTCAGAGTAATGGAATACTTCATACGCCCATGCCAGAAGATGAACAATAGGAGGGTCGGGAAAAGCAGATGAAAGCCCAACATGACCCATTCTGCATTGCTGCCTTTGGAGAAAAGCGGGCCGAGCCAGAGAAGAAACTGCGAGACTGGGCTGATCATCACCAGCAGGGCCAGAAGGATCATCAGGAACGGGTACACATACCCAACCACTGGCTTATACCCGGAATGGCGGTACAACCAGCGTCCAAGCAAGAGGAAAATGGTGGCATAGAACATGATCAGCGTCCAGCCGGTGAAGTTGTAGACTGGCACACCGTAAATATTGACCGCGCCTCCAGGCAGGAGCCAGGACCAGCGTCCACTTGTCAGGCCGTTGACCGTGAAAACCTGGCGGATTGTGTAGGGGTCAAGGGAAAAATCTTGCAGAGTTCCAAAGAACCCGGCAATGAACGGTTTGCACCAGGCGGGAATGTCCATCTTTTCGAGCAACCAGAGCACTGTGATCAACACATCCACTTCAATCAATGGCACAGATAACGGAACATCACCCACCATCAACAGAGCGTGTCCATAGACGTACCAACCCTGAACGACGGCAAAGTTCTCGTATACTCCGGCATATAACAGCACGAAGGCAAACATTTCAAGCATGATCGCCGCCGGTTTTTTACTCTTCTTCAGGACATAAACCAATACCAGCACGGTGATCGCGATGGTCAGCAGGTCAGCGATAAGCCACGGGATGGGAATAATCGTGGCGAACAAGTATTGCATCAGCTGCACCTCGTTAACCCAAATCCCCCATCAGTTCCATCGGCACCACGGCTGCGCCGACAATACCCGGCCCGGTATGGACGCCCAGCACGGGTGATATACGCATCACTTCCAGCTTGGCAATGTTGAGTTTTTGCTTCAGCTCGCCGGCGAGGGTTTCAGCTTTCTCAGCAAAACGACCGTGCAGCACCGTGACCCAGACTGGCACGTGGGCATATTTCTCGTGGAGGTGGTCAGCAATAGCGGTGATGGACCTGCCGAGCGTCCGACCGGTGCCGACCGTGCTGTACTTTCCATCAGTATCCACGCGGATGATTGGCTTTAGATTGAGCAGTGCCCCGGCAATGGCCTTTACGCGCCCAATCCGCCCTCCGCGTGCCAGGTATTCCAACGTGTCCAGCGTGTAGATGACCTCTGACTTTTCACGGATGCGAACCAAACGCTCCTGGATGGCTTGCAGGGTCGCCCCGGCTTTGGCAGACATGGCTGCCGCCAGCACCTGGAAACGTTCGCCTCCAGAGAGGGTCAGCGTATCCCAAAAATCCACCTCCGCCTCGGGTTTGGCTTGCTCGCCGCCCTGGCGCGCCGCGTTGATCGTTCCGCTCAATCCCGAGGAGATATGGATCGAGAGGATGTTCTCGCCTGCTTGCGCCACCTTGCGATACAACTCGGCAAATATTCCGGTGGATGGCATGGCGGTGGTTGGGATGTGCGGTTGCATGGCTTCGAGCCGGTCATAGAAGGCGTCTGCGCTTATGTCGGCAGAGTTGACCTCACCTTCGGGAAACTGGATGTAAAGTGGCGCTTGGATGACGCCTAGTTCTTCCAACTCTTTGGCGGGCATATCTGCCGCGCAATCGGTTACGATTTTCATGTCTTTATCCTTTTTATTTCTTAATCCAGGTCCCGTCCACGGCACACCCGGGGGCGGGTTTCAGATGGTTTGGGTTTCTTTATCCACCCGCACCAGCCTGTTCGCGGCGATACTCCAGGAACCAGCGTACGGTGTCGGCGATGGTCTCGTAGATCGAGCGCGGATGGTAGCCCAGGTCATGGCTTGCCTTGGCGTGGCTGATATCGGCGTTGCTTTGCAGCACCTCCAACGAATAGGGCGTGAAGCGCGGCTTTGATTTCGTCTTCTGGTAATACCATGGCGTGAACCTGGCAGCAAACTCAGCCAGCGAGAATGGGATCTTGACGCTGGCGAACGCTTTTCCCGTCACTTCGCGCACCGTCTCGATCAAATAACGGACCGAGATCTTGTGCCCGCTGAGAATGTAGCTCTCACCTCGGCGGCCTTTCTTGGCTGCATTGATCAAACCATCGGCCACATCGCGCACATCCACGAAATCGTACGCGCCGGTGACGTAGAACATCGGTTTTGCTTCCGCCGCACTGTGGATGACTTCGCCAAGCTCCGAGCCGCGGAAATCATAGGGGCCAATGACGCCGGTCGGGCAGACGATGACCGCATCCAGGTCTGTTCGCGCTGCTTTCTGGACCTCGAGACTGGCCGCGGCTTTCGAGCGATCGTACTCCCCGTATGGATTACCCGCGTCAAATCCAAGCGACTCATCCATCTCAACGCCTTGCGGAGCGCGCTTGATGGCATGGATGGAACTGGTATACACAAGGCGGCTGACCTTTGCCTGCCGCGCTGCAGCGAGGACATTGCGCGTTCCCTCGACATTCACCCGCCAGACGAACGGTGACTTTCCCGGCATGATGGAGATGATGCCTGCCAGATGATAGACAGTATCCACACCATCGAAGACAGGTTCGAGCGAAGCAAGATCCAATACGTCGCCTTCCACTTGTTCGATGGAAAGGTTCTGGATGGGGGTCGTATCCTCCCCACGCCAGACGAGGGCGCGCACCTTCTCACCCTGGTCGATTAATTTACGTACAAGCACATTGCCAATGTGTCCGGTTGCACCGGTAACCAAGATCATTTTGCCAAGCCTTTCATCAAGATATTCATGCTTTCTTTTCCTACTTTTTGCCAATCGGCCCCTTTGGGGTCCAACACACCTTGCAGGAGCAGGCCTACCGCCAGAGAGAGGATGAGTTGCGCTGCGATCTGTGGGTCAACGGTCTCGAGCGAACCTTCAGCCACACCGCTCTCGATAAGCTCAGCGAAACGCCCCTGGTAACGGTGGTAAGGGGCGATGAGCGCCTGCCAGACGGTCTCATCGCGGCTGGCTTGCAACCAGAATTCCAGGAACATGGGCAGGTGGTCTTCGGCCGAGACGAAGATGGCTGGCAGCAGGTCCGTCATGTGCACCAGCGTCTTAGGGATGGTGTCCTGGCGCATTGCCTCCATACCCATGTCGATCATCGTCAGCCAGCCTTCCAGCAATGCCAGGAAGACCGCCTGCTTGCTGGGGAAGTGATGGTAGAAAGCGCCTTTGCTTACCCCGGCCGATGAGCAGATGTCATCCACGCTGGCTGCGTTGTAACCGGCGATGGCGAATTGCCGCACAGCGGCATCCAGGATGTGGGCGTGGGTTTCTTCGCTGCGTTGCTGCATGGTTCATTCCTTCTCCCCTCTCCCTCGGGAGAGGGGACAGGGGGTGAGATCGAAAACAAAACATACCGACTGGTCGGTATGTTTTATACCTCTTTCTTTTCCCCCTGTCAAGCAGAAATGGCCCAACCTTACCTATCTATAAGCATACTCTCATACATGCAGGTTTCTTTAACTACCCACAACTGCACTCTACTTCCTTCTTTCCAGCGAGCGCAGCGCGGATCATGGCGTTGGCGCAACCCACACCGCTCTCCACCGCGATGGCTGCGGTGACGCAGTTCTTTTGGCATGCGCCGCACTCCATGCAGGCGGTAGGGCGTAACAACACCGCCTTGCGTCCGTTCATCTCGAACACCGCATGCGGGCAGACACTAACGCACATGCCACACCCGTTGCACAGGGTCGGGTCGTAGACCAGCGTATTCTCGAGGTAAGCATTGAACATATAGCCTCCATCAGCGGATGAACAGCAACGCCAAAGTGGACGCGAGACCGATGCCACCCATCCAAGCCATGACAGGAACGTAAGTGAATATTTCCTTGCGCACACCGGTGCGCGAAGTAAAGGTGGATGAGCCGGTGAAGTTGAGCGTGATGAAAGCCACCGTTGCAGGCAAGATGAGCAGGTATTGTAGCGCTAGCAAGATCTGACGCCACCAATGTGCGTCAGGATTGCCTAAACAGGCAAAGATGGCGAACGGCAGCGCGACCAGAACGCCAAGGATGAGTCCCTTCATGCTGAAATCGTCCGTTGGGATCCACGGCAGCAGGATGGGGAAAAGTACCAGCCCGGCCATGAAAACCGTTAACGCGGTGAGTGCAGAGAACCAGCCACCAAGCAGGTAGAATACCAGGGCGGCAAGCGTGATCCAAAGCAGCATCTGGACTATATCCACCGGGATCAGCACCAGCCGGTCGCGCAAGCCAAAGCACACACGGCGCATATCCGAGGTAGCCTTGTGTGTCTTCATGTATCTGGGCAGGTCGGCGGCGCGCACCGGACCATATTCAACCAGGAAACCGGTGCGCTTCTTGACCTCGTGTGCGGCCACACCCGGAGCGCCCAACTGCGGCAGGATAAGTTTCCGGTGGCTGACCAGGTTTTTGAGACCAGTGGTGAACACCCGGTTGACGATCTCGTCCGTGCCGAAGGTGCTTTTCCCGGCCGCGCACCAGACATTTACACCCTGCGTATCCAGCACCAGGAGGTAGGCGTCCATCCCCATGAGTGCTGAGCGCAGGGCATCGAAGCTGAGCGTGTAATTGGCGGTAACGAAGACCGGCGTTTCGGGTGTGGGGTTGCCGAGGGCGTACAGCCCCGGCTCCACGCGATGCGCGTTGCGCTTCCACGCCAGGCGCGCCAGGATGTGATCCCAGCGATCGGCAATGGTGAGGCGGGAGGTGGTCGGGAGGATTCTCGGTGCTTTGGTAAGAATATCCAGGTTGATCACGGTTGTAATTCCTTCTGTCAGGAACGCTTTTTAACGAACAGACCAGTCAAATAGGTGGACATGGCGATCAAGGCGAAGGGTATCCACGTTCCGAGCAGGCTGGTGAACATCTCGAAACTTTTCAGGATGAGCAGTGCCACCGCCAGGAAATCCATAAGGATAACGATGCCAACGAACGCCAGCGCTGTTTGCAAGGGCGTTGTGAAGTGGAAGATCTTGAAATAGACCAGTGACACTATACAGAAGATGATCGGCGCGGCGATGGCATGGACGATAAGCGTCGTCTGCAAGGGCATGAGCGCTATGCCGATGCCCATGGTCGCCGCGCATAGCGCCCAACCCACGAAGGCATGCGCAAGGACGATGAAAGTTCTTTGGATTGTGCTCATCGGATTCTCCTGGAGAGGAGCCAATAATCTCCAGATTTTGGCTGAAGTCTGGAGACTTCGGACTCCGTTATTGGTTAACCGAGGTCTGGAGGTTTCGCCTCGATCATCTCAGAAGGGCTTCCGCGCGGTGATCATATGCGGGATGAACATGCTGCCTTCGAGACTCTCCCAATCGCGGATACGTTCCAGCAGCTCCTCCTTCGAGAGCTTTTTGTTTGAGCGGACTTCCACCTGGCCAGTCTCGATGGCATTGATCACCTTTTTGATATCCGGCTCGATGCGGATGTCCACGAAGCCGGCCTTCTCCAATGCGGCGGCGTAATCCTTTTTTGGAATCGCCCCTGAAACGCAGCCGCACCAGTCCTCGTTGTCCTTGAGCGCCGCGGCGGGGATGGTGCGGTTGGTGAGGATATCCGAAACCGCTATACGCCCACCCGGCTTTCCCAACGCAGGGTCGGGACTACGGAGCACCCGGTACATCTCTCGAAAGACCTGCGGTTTATCGGGCGAGAGGTTGATGACACAGTTAGAGATGATGACATCCACGCTGGCGTCGTCCACGGGCAGGGACTCAAGGAAACCCTCGCGGAATTCCACATTGTGGGCTTGCATCCGCTTCGCCGCGGACCTTGCGCGCTCGAGCATTTCCTGGGTCATGTCCACGCCGATGACGCGTCCGGTTGCACCGACCTGCCGCGCGGCCAGGAAACAATCCAACCCACCGCCGGAGCCGAGGTCCAGCACCGTTTCACCGGGTTGGAGTCGAGCCAGGGTGATGGGGTCGCCGCTACCGGCGGTAAAGTTGGCAACATCATCTGGGAGGCCGGCGAGCATTTCCCGGGGGTAAAGCAAGTTTTCCGCTTCTTTCGCGCTTGATGTAATTTCGCAGCAGGAACCGGATTGCTTTGCCAGGTTGCCATAATGCTCCTGCACGGACTTGTGAATGGGGGAAGCCCCCGGAACGGGGGAGGAGGTTTGGGTGGTCATTTCATGCTCCTTATATAGATGATTGTCTATATATTTGATTAAAATTTGTGGGACGCATGAATCTGTTCCTGCGTCCCCTTCAATCGGTCTTGATGATGATCTTGACGGCTTTGGCTGTTTCGGTTTCCGGTGCAAAGTTCAGCACCAGAGTGCCACAACAGGTGGCGAAACGCTCCTGGTTGAGCGAGTAGAAGGTCTGCTTGCCTTCCTCCCGCGCCTGCACCAGCCCGGCCTCGCGCAGGATTGCGAGGTGGTGCGAGACGGTCGGCTGGGTGACATGTAGCTGTTCGACGATCTCGTTCACCGAGAGCCATTTGCAACAGACCAGACCCATGATCTTCTGGCGCGTCTCGTCGGCGAGGGCTTTTGCGAATTCAACCGGGTGTGCTTCTGCCATATTGATAGCTATCTATATGATATTATATAGATAATCATCTATTTGTCAAGAGACAAGATTTAGCATTGGAATGTAAATACTTTACTTCTTTTTCGGCCAGATCCATCCAACCAGCCCGTATAATATCCCCAGCAGGATTAGCCCAAACTTGAAGGAGGCGCACCAGAATGATACTATCGGCCACGCAGAGTTGACGTGACCCAGGAGCGAACTCAACAAGCCAATGTTTTCCAGCGCGTCGAAGAGGGCAGCCGCGAACGCACCCCATCCCAACCAGATGCCTACTTTGGCGAATACTCCCGGATGCCTTCCTGCTGCGAGCAGGCAGGCCAGGGCGAGGGTAAATGCATAGGAGGGCATGAAGAGATAATCGAAGCCCAGGCCAAAGGCGGCAAAGAGCTGGGCACGGGCATTCCAAGAGTTGATCATCGCCAGGGCATTAGCGGGCGTCCGCGCCAACTCGAACGAGACGATGCCCGAGGGCGCGGCGGAGGTCGTCAACGGCGCGCCGAGAGGACGGAAAATGGCGAATAGGATCAGGGTCCAGACGAGAAGTGCTATAAATAGTAGCTTGCGGTTTTTTTTAGGAATGCAGTCGAGTGGGTGAGCCATATTCCTCCAAGAAAAGACCCTAAAGATCTCAAAGATCTTTAGGGTCCGATTTTACATAGCTTTCCTGTAAACGCGATGGTTCTTATACTCCACGCCGTTCAAATTCTTAAGGTCGGCACGCATCTGCCGTGTCGTTTCAGCGACCTGGCTCATTTCAACGAACTTGAAATCGTAGTAATCGAGGACGGTCTTGCCCAGCTCGTAGTAGAGCAGGGCATTGCCGCCGGTCCCCTGGAACTCGGGCAACACACCCATGCCATTGGCGGCGACGGTCTTGGTGCGCTTCATTTCGAGCAGAAGGTCCACGATGCCAAATGGGAAAAGGCGGCCGTTTGCGCGTTGGAGGGCGGCGGAGGCGTCGGGGAAGGCGAAGAGAAAGCCAACAATATCCTCGCCATGCATGATGAGCTTGATGAGGCGGTAATCGGCCACCATGAAGACATTTTGCACGGCGTAGTCAATATCGCCTTGCGAGAAGGGGTAGTATTCCCAGTTATTGATAAAGGTTCGATTATAAGTCTCACCGATGCGTTGCGCCCACTGGACAAGCTCCTTCTTGCTCTTGAAGCGCTTGACCGAGAGGTTGCCACGTTCCAGCACGCGCTTGGCAATTCGCTCGACGCGTTCAGGGATCCGGAAGGCATCCGCGGGTAGATAACAGGAGACGAAATCCACCTCCTTCTCGAAGCCAAGCGCTTCCATCAACATGGGGTAATAGGCATAGTTATAATTCGTCATCGTCATCATCTGGCGATGCTCATAGCCTTCAATCAGGCAGCCGTAGCCATCGAAGGGGGAGAGGCCTTTCGGACCAATGAGCGTATCCAATCCCCGGGTTCGCGCCCAATGGAAAACGGCCTCGAAGAGCGCTGTGCCAACCTCCAGATCGTCAATGGCGTCAAAGAAATAAAATTGCGCTTTCCTGGTCTTATGGTAGGCGTTGAAGGGCTTGTTCTCGCCTGCGCATATGCGGCCCACCACTTCGCCATCCCTGAGGGCAATGAAGAAATCAGCCTCGGAATGCTCGAAGAAAGGATGTTTCTTTCGGTTAAGCGGCAGGTAAGCATCCATGAACAACGGTGGTACCCATTGCGGGCAGCCTTCGTATAGCTTATAGTAGAATTCAACGAAGCGTTTGGCTTGCGATTTATCGTTCGTGTCAATCTTTTCGATGGTGAGCATGGCAGGCTCCTGGGAAAATGATGTTTTATAGGTTATAGTATATAACACCTCCGCGTGGAGATGTTACGTTCTGTTGATTGCCCGAATAATCACCTGGTTGCGTTCGCGGTGACAAATACTTCCTCGCGGTCTTTTTCCTTCGCGTTTCAAGAGAAGGAGGCAGAAATGAAAGTGATCGCTGACATTTGCATCACACCCATTGGCGTGGGCGTTTCGGTATCAGATTACGTCGCAACCTGTGAGCGCATCCTTGCCGAAGTCAGCCTGAATCCGTACCTGCATGCCTGTGGGACGAACGTGGAGGGCGAGTGGGAGGCAGTCTTTGCTGCCTTCAAACGCTGCCATGAAGCACTTCACGCGATGGGTGTGCCGCGCCTCTCGACATCCATTCGGCTGGGGACAAGAACAGACCGGGAGCAGACGATTTCAGATAAGATCGCCAGTGTCAAGACCAAGATGGGGAAGTAAAAAACACGCAGACGAACGCAGAAAACGCGGAAAAAGGTAAGGGGAGATCCACCTTCATCCACGTTCTTTCGGTGTTGTATACCTCCCGCCAGGACTTGTTCCTGACGGGAAACCGTACATCGAGCTATCATCTCCTGCGTCTGCCGAAGCCACCTACCAGCGAGGCGTAATAAAGCAGTTGCAGTACCGCCGTAACCAACGCAGCCACGTAGGTCAGTGCAGCGGCGTTCAATACATTATTGACACCCCGTTGCTCGTCCTCGCCATGGATAATGCCTGAATCGGTCAGCAGGCGGCGGGCACGCGCCGAGGCGTTCAGCTCCACTGGCAGGGTGGCGAGGGCGAAGATCGCGCCGCCGGCGAATGCCGCCACGCCAAGCCAGGCCAAATTCATAAAGTTCAACAACAAGCCCAGGAAGATCAGTATCCAGCCGAGGTAAGAGCCGATGTTGACTATCGGCACCAGCGCAGCGCGGAAGCGTAGTGGAAAGTAACCATCACGATCCTGCAATGCGTGTCCCAGTTCGTGCGCCGCGACCGCGAGAGAGGCCACCGAGGCACTTTCCGCCACACCTTGAGAAAGATGCAATACCTTATTACGCGGATCGTAATTGTCGCTCAAACGGCCGTTGGCTGGTTGGATCTGCACCGCGTACAAGCCACCGGTCGAGATTAACCGCTGCGCAGCCTGGTAACCGGTCATCTGGCTGCGCGATGGGATGCGGCTCCACTTGCGATAGGCTGAATTGACGTACCAGCTGGTCAGCAGCATCAGCAGAAAAGCGGGAGCCATGAAGATAAGATAATTTGGATCGAAGTACATAATTCACATCCTGTAAATCGTTTCGAAAAAAAACGGACTCTTCGATTTTACGGATTCAACAACAACTGCACAGCAGCGTCCATTTGTGGATCGAGACCAGCGGTGATGTCTGCGTCGGTCAGCTTGACAACAACATCAGGTGTAAGGCCACCCTTGTCGATGGTGCGCCCGTTTGGGGTTAACCAGCGGGCAAAGGTGACCAGCACCGCGCCCTGGTCATTGGAGAGCGGGATCCAGTTCTGCTCTGAACCTTTTCCGTAGGTGGTCACGCCAACCAGCTTGCCGCGCCCGTGATCCTGGATGGCACCGGCTAATATTTCTGAAGCTGAAGCCGAGCCCTCGTTTACCAGTACCACCAGCGGGATTTGGGTTGCCAAACCCCCCGAAAGTGCTTTCGTCGCTGTACGCGTGCCATCGCTTTGCTGCTCGTACATGATGACCCCATCACTGATAAATTCAGAAGCGATCTGGACACAGATGGGTACCACTCCGCCGGGATTGTTGCGCAGGTCGAGGATCAGACCTGTGGGATGTTGTGCCATCAGATCAGCGAGTGCACCATGCAGCTCGGTGGCGGCATTATCGCCGAAGATCGAGAGTTGGATATAAGCGATATTGCCATCCAGCATCTTGCTTTCAACGGTCGGGATGGTGATCTTGGCGCGGACGATATCGAACTCCAGTGGCTTCTCGACACCCGGGCGCAGAATGGTCAGGTGGACGGTTGTGCCGGCCGGGCCAAGCACCTTTGTTGTGCGCACGACCTCCGGGCTTACCCCGGTCACATCCTCGCCATCGACCGCAATAATTTGATCGCCAGCTTTCAAGCCAGCTTTATCTGCCGGTGTCCCTGCGATTGGGCTGACCACCGTCAGGTAATCCTTGGTGGTATCCACGAAGGCGCCGATGCCCTCATACTCACCGGTGAAGGAGGCTTCGGCTTCCTGGTACTCCTGCGGATCGAGATAGGCAGAATGGGCATCACCCAGGGCAGCCATCATACCGCGGATGGCCCCGCGCATCAGAGCGGTATTATCCAACGGTTGGTCAACATAACGTTGATGGACAATAAGCCATGCCTCCCAAAAAGGTTCGAATAGTGATTGCAATTCCTGGGGTGTTCCGCCTTGATCTCCGGATGGTGATGAGGTGGTGACTTGAGGTGTAAATGTTGGGATGACAGAGGTAACATTGGTGGGCAGCAACCGGGCGGTGAGGAATCCTCCGCCGAACGAAGCGACCACCATTGTTCCAGCGACGAGTAGTGCCACGATAATCCACAATACTTTTTTACTCATTAACAATCTCCTTTCGGCAGATCAATGACCGTCAATGCGTACATTGACTGTCACCGTAAAGAGCTATAGCCTAACACGCGGGTATTAAAGAAAGATGAAATCCCAGCTCAAGCATATCAGAGGAATATAAGAGATGCCATCCAATAGGTGTTTATTTCCCATCCAGAACTTTCGGCAGATCTAAAAGACGGGTTATAACCTGGTCTGCGTCTGCACATGCCAACAGGGAATCTTCTTTCAGCAGCACGGTGAAAAAACCCAGCGAACGCGCCGCCCGTGTTGTGGAAGGCAGGTCGTCGATGAAAGCGCACTGGCGCGGGTCGGTCTCGCCAGCCCGGGCAAGGGCGATTTCGAACGCTTCCCGCATCGGCTTGCAATAAGGTGCGACGACATTCACGTCCACTATGTCAGCAAAGCAACCATCCAACCCGATTGCATGGATGACATGTCGGGCATGGTCGGCGGACGCATTGGTGAAGATGAACTTCTGCGAGATTAGTCCTTCAAGCATGGCACGCAGGGCAGGGTCGGGCTTTAGGTAATCCTCCAGGCGAATATCGTGAACGAAGGCCAGGTAATCCTCCCGATCCACGCTGTAATTGGCTTGCAAGCCGCGCAGGGTAGTGCCATACTGGCGGAAGTAGCTGTCTCTTCTGAGTTCAATCTGCTCCGGTGTGAAGCCTAATCGCACTTCCATATACAGGTTGATGCGGCTCTTGATGACTGGCCATAACCCGCAGGACGCCGGGTAGAGAGTCTCGTCGAGGTCGAAGAAGAGGGTGGAAAAAGGCATGGCGCAATTATAGCCGGCTTATTGCAGCTATAATAGGTGCATGCCTATTCGCTTGCTCCCGCCCGAAGTAGCTTCGCAGATCGCCGCCGGAGAGGTGGTGGAACGTCCTGCCTCAGTGGTTAAGGAGCTGCTCGAAAACGCGCTGGACGCTGGTGCGCGCTCAATCTCCGTAACCCTCGGCGCAGCGGGTCGGACCTTGATCCTGGTTGCGGATGACGGCTGCGGGATCCCGGCTGACGAGCTGACACTCGCTGTTGCGCGGCACGCCACGTCCAAACTGACGAGCGCCGAAGATCTGTTTGCCATTTCTACCCTGGGCTTCCGAGGCGAGGCACTGGCGTCCATTGGCTCGGTGGCGCGGATGACGATTACCTCACGAACATCTGAGGCGGAGGTCGCCGCGCGTTTACATGAGGAGGGTGGCAACCTGGGCAAGGTGGAGATGGTCGGAGCTCCGGTTGGGACGACAGTCCAAGTAGAAAACTTGTTCTATAATCTACCAGCGCGGCTCAAATTCCTCAAGGCGGATGTCACCGAGCGACGTACAATTGACGCGCTGCTGACACGCTACGCGCTCGCCTATCCGCAAGTGCGCGTCAAGCTCAGCGAGGGGAAGACGACCAGCTTGCAGACCAGCGGGGATGGTGACTCACGTGCCATTCTGGCTGCACTTTATGGTGTGGATGCCGCAAAGCAGATGCTCGATGTTTTGGTCGAAGAACCTGGAATGAGATTGAGCGGCTTCATCAGCCCAATCTCGCTGACGCGTTCCAACCGCCGCGAGATCACTTTCTTCATCAACGGTCGCTGGGTGCAAAATGTACCGCTCACAGCCGCACTCCTCCAGGCTTATCATTCTCTATTGATGGTCGGACGCTATCCACTGTCGGTGCTGTTCCTGGAGGTGGCGCCCGGTGATGTGGATATCAACGTCCACCCCGCGAAAGCTGAGGTGCGCTTCCGCGAGCAGGACAAGGTGTTCAGCTTCGTGCAGCGGGGGGTGCGCCGGACGATCCTGGCTTTCACTCCGGTGCCACAGATCATGTCTCCGAACTTATGGGGCTCGCAGTCGCGTGCGATTGACCCGGGGTGGAGTCTGGCACATGACGAGTGGAGAGTGGAGAGTGGAGAGTCGAGAGTCGTTAGTGCCGGGTATGATGGAAATGGAAATTTTCCTGCAAATCAACCGCTAACCACTCACGATTCACGACTGACGACTCCGTGGGTTCCATTGCTTCGCCTCATCGGCCAGGTGGGTGCGACCTACCTCGTTGCTGAAGGCCCGGATGGGCTCTACCTAGTAGACCAGCACGCTGCACATGAGCGTGTACTATTCGAAAAGTTGATGGCGCAGCATGGGCAGAATAAGGTTACTTCCCAGGCGCTGCTCACACCGGTTGTGGTGGATCTGCCTCCGGCGAGCGCCACCCTCCTCGAAGATCAATTACCCCTTCTACAACATCTTGGTTTTGGGGTCGAATCCTTCGGCATGAACAGTTTCCAGGTGCGGGCGGTTCCAGCTCTTTTCACCAACAGCGACCCGGCCGCCGCGCTGCGCGCGGTGGTTGAAGATTTCGAGGAGGATGAAACTCCCCTGCAAACCGAGGCCGAAGCGCGACTTGCCGGGCGAGTCTGCAAGCGGCTGGCGGTGAAAGCAGGGCAGGTGTTGACACCCGATGAGCAGCGAGCCCTATTGAAGGACCTGGAAACCTGTGTCTCGCCGCGCACCTGTCCGCATGGCAGGCCGACGATGATCCACTTGTCGGTGGATATGCTGGAGAGGCAATTTGGGAGGCGCGGGGCGAGGTAGTTTGGTAGTTGGGTAGTTTGTTAGTTGAGTTGTTCTGTGGTTCGGCAGGTTGGTACAGACTATCCTTACAGCTTGGCTCGACTCTATTCGTTTATCGGCTTTGCCGAAGGCATCCGTTGACCAGCAGTCGTGCGCTCCAACAACCTTGCGCCGCAATAAAATTGATGAGGAGTAAAAATGGGATTACAACGTAAAGGCAGATTGGTCAGCTTACTGTCCATCCTATTCATCATCATCCCCTCTTGCACCCCGAGCACGCTGCCCGTGGCCGCGCCGACGCCGTCACTGACGGCAATTCCACCCACCCTCACCCCAGCGCCGCCCACCGCCACCTCACGCCCAACCGTGACACCCTCCGCAACGATCGCCCCGGCCTCTGGTTCTTACGAGGAGTGGCTGGCCGCGTTCGAATACAATGCCAGGTTGCCGCTGGGCATGGAGGAGCTTGGCGTCGAGCAGCGCGATGGCGTGACGATCCACGACATCACATTTGCCAGCCCGCTGGAGGGAAAGATTCCCGCCTACCTGGTCATGCCACAAGGAGAAGGCCCCTTCCCAGCCGTTCTCTACGCTCACTGGTACGATAGTGATCATTCTAACCGGAAAGAGTTTCTAGATGAAAGCGTCAGCCTGGCTCAGGAAGGCGTCGTCTGCTTGCTGGTGGACGAACTTTTTGCCGCGCCTTTCCCGCGCCACAAGTGGACCGGCAGAAACGCTGAGCAGGATCGCCAGATCGTCATCCAGCAGGTGATCGAGTTGCGTCGCGCGCTGGATGTGCTGGTTGCCCGGCCGGAGGTGGATTCGGCGCGTATCGGCTTCGTTGGTCACGATTTCGGGGCGCTGTTCGGTGCAGTTCTTTCGGGTGTGGATCACCGCCTCCGCGCCTATGTATTGATGACGGCAGCCCCGGAGTTCGATTGGTTCACGATCTCTTCGGCACTGAAACCCAGTGAACTACGTCAATACCGCAGCGTGCTGATGACCGTCGCGCCCATCGAGTATGTCCCCCATGCCGCGCCGGCCGCGTTGTTCTTCCAATTTGCCCGCAACGATGGGTTTGTGCCGGAAGTCTCGGCCCTCGCCCTCTTCAATGCTGCCAGCGAACCGAAACGGATCGAGTGGTACAAAGGCTCGGAGGGGCACGTCTTGCAGCGCAATGAGCAGGCTTTGCAAGATCGGCTGGAGTGGATGCGGCAGGAATTACGCGTAGGTAAGTAGTAGATTTTTTGTTCGGCGTGGCAAATCAAGCTGGCGAGCGCCCCCTTGTCCCCCCCTTGTGCTATGATTGTCACAACATTCCTACACGGAGTACGGGCAACTCTATCCCCCACAATTGGACGAACCCGTGCAAACCCTGGAAATCGAAACTTCTTTTTAGTCTTCTCCCGCACAAGAACTCCCGGCCAGCCAAATAGAAACCATGCCCGCCTCGCACTTGGCGCGATGGCACAAGCCAAGCATCTGGGTCATCCAATCGGCGGCGGACGACACCAACAAATTTTATTGGGGGTGGGAGACCAAATATTATGATCCTTCCTGACGCTTCGCCCACCCGCTTCTCAGCGGCTTGTTGATCCTTTCAAGTTTTCCGCAATTTCAGGCGTTTTTTTGGCCGATTTGCGTCGCAAAACTCAAGTCGGGACTGTGATTCCGTTGGCTTTGATGAAAATGCGGGCGATTCTGGCAATTTCCTGCTCTTCCATACCTGGCACTCTCAACTCCCGCTCCCACCACAGCGGGAGTTGTCGTTTTATACTGTACAATAATCGAGTATTGAAAAGCCACGCCTAAATCGCTGTTCAAAGGAGCAAACATGGACTTACACCTCAAAGATAAACGCGCCCTCGTCTCCGGCGCATCGCGCGGGCTGGGCTACGCGGCAGCCCTCGGCCTGGCGCGCGAGGGCTGTCGCGTAGCCATCCTCAGCCGCGAGAAGGCGAAGATCGAGGCGGCGGCAGGGAAGGTAAACAAGGAAACAAGTACACAAGTAGTCGGTTTGGCAGGCGACGTGACCGCGCCGGATGCAGCGGAAAAGCTCATTGCCGAGGCCGTGCGCGCCTTCGGCGGTCTCGATATCCTCGTCACCAACGCGGGGGGACCGCCGGCGGGCGCGTTCGAGTCCTTCGACGAGGCGACCTGGCAGAGGGCCATCGAGCTGTCGTTCATGAGCCACGTGCGTCTGATCCGCGCCGCGCTGCCGCATCTGCGCAAGTCCCCGGCCGCCAGCGTGCTGACTGTCACCTCGTACTCGGTCAAGCAGCCCATCCCCAACCTGGTTCTCTCCAACTCCATCCGCGCTGCCACCGTCGGTCTGACCAAATCCCTGGCGCTGGAGCTGGGCCGGGAGGGCATCCGCTTCAACTCCATCCTGCCCGGCTGGACCGAGACCGAGCGCGTCGTCGAGCTGATGACCTTCCGCGCCAGGCAGAACGGGACGACCATCGCCGAGGAAATCGCCAAGCAGTCTAAGGACAGCCCGCTGGGACGGATGGGAAGACCCGAGGAGTTCGCCAACGCGGCGGTGTTCCTGGTTTCACCCGCGGCATCGTATATCACTGGTGTGATGCTGACCGTGGATGGCGGGATGTATAAAGGAACGCTATAATCATGAAGCAATGAAAAAAAGGCAACGATATATGTCATTCGACTTCTATTCCTCGGTTTTAGTCGTTAGGAAATGAAAGCGATTGAAAGCGCCACTACGAAATCTTTATAAAAGCGACGGAAGTCGCCAATACGATGTAATTCTGAAAAGCAATATAATTGGCACAGGTGAACAGAATATTTTCTTGATACATCCCAATTCGCCCATTCATCTGGGGCTTCGATAAATTCTCACTCAAGGAGTTCTCAATGTCCGACCATCGCATTACCAGGCTCGCCAAGGTCATGGTGCATTATTCACTGGCTCTCAAACCCGGCCAGCAGTGCCAGATCCGTACCCACCCGCTCGCTGAAGAGCTAACCCTGGCCGTTTACGAAGAGGCCATAAAAGCCGGGGCGTTCATCACCATCATGAATAGCACCCCCGGCGCGGAAGAGATCTTCTACAAGCATGCATCGGAGGCTCAGCTCGATTATGTTTCCCCCATCCGCAAGCTGATCGCTGAAACCTTCGACGCCAGCCTGACCATCTGGTCAGAGCATAACACCCGCTCACTTTCCGGCATTGATGGTAAGCGCATGGCGCGCACCGCCAAAGCCGGCGCGGCGATCAACAAGGTATTCTTCGACCGCGCCGCCAAAGGTGAACTGCGCTGGTGCCTCACTGTCTATCCAACCAATGCCATGGCCCAGGAAGCCGATATGAGCCTGGGCGACTACCGCGAGTTCGTCTACAGCTCGATGATGCTCAACGAAGACGACCCGGTGGCTTTCTGGAAAGCAACTGGCGTTGCCCAAAAGAAGTGGGTGGACTGGCTCAAAGGTCACGATGAAGTTGTGTTAAGAGGTTCCAATGTGGATTTAAACCTTTCCATCAAAGACCGCGTCTTCGTCGCCTGCGATGGGCAACTCAACTTTCCGGATGGGGAGATCTTCACTGGCCCGGTTGAGGATTCGACAAACGGCTGGATCCGTTTCAAGTATCCGGCCATCGAATACGGGCAGGAAGTAACCGATATCCAGCTCTGGTTCAAGGATGGCAAGGTGGTCAAAGAGACCGCCACCAAGAACGAGGATCTACTCACTGCCCAATTGAACACCGATGCGGGTTCACGCACCCTGGGCGAATTCGGCATCGGCGTCAACTACGGCATCACCCGTTTTACAAAGAACATGCTCTTCGACGAGAAGATGGGTGGAACCATCCACCTTGCGGTCGGTGCAGGCTACCCCGAATCGGGCAGCAAGAACGACTCGGGCATTCATTGGGATATGCTTTGCGACATGAACGATGCGGAGATCCGCGTGGATGGTGAGACGTTCTATAAGGATGGAAAGATCGTCATCTGACAATAACTTACTTCCAGTCCAAGCATAAGAATTCAGAGCAAAGCAGCGACCCCAAAAGAACGGGGACAGGTGGATGCGAAGGGTTTTAAACCTTCGCGAAGATCAGCCTTCCTTCGCGGTCTTGTATTCTTCGTGGTTTATATAATATTGGTGGACAAACTATCGTTATATATGTGCGTATATTAAACAACATTTCATAGATATGAAAGGAGAATGGTATGAAACGTACAACCAAAGTACTCGGAGGGCTGGTCCTCGTCACCCTGCTCGCCCTGGCTGTCGCTACACCCACCCGTGCTTTCGAACCGCGCATAGGAGAGGACGTGGTCATTGCCATGGGTGAGGTCATCTCCGAGGACCTGTATGTCTCCGCAGCAAGTTTCACACTTAATGGGACTGTCAAAGGCGATGTGATCGTCGCTGCCCAGACGGTCACCATCAACGGCACTATTGAAGGCGACCTGATGGCTGCAGGGCAGGCAGTCATCATCAACGGCAAAGTGCTGGACGATACCCGTATAGCCGGCATGACATTGTTCCTCGGCGAGAGCGCCAGCATTGGCGACGATCTTTTCGGCGCAGGTTACAGCCTGGAAGCGCGTCCTGGCAGCAAGGTGGGAGGCAGCCTGGCTTTTGGTGGCGGTCAAGCCCTATTGGCCGGCAACGTGAAGGACAATGCTTTCATGGCGGGTGGAGGCTTGGAGCTGACAGGCGAGATCGGCGGTAACCTCAAGGTGGAGGTCGGCGAGGCGCAGGCAAGCAATGGACCCCCGCCATCGATGTTCATGCCTCCAACCGGCGTGACCATGCCGACTGTTAATCCCGGTCTGGCGGTTGACCCTTCAGCCCGCATCGGCGGGAATCTGGAATACACCCAGACCAAGGATCTGTCCATTCCCGGCGGCGTGGTGGTTGGAAACATTACCCGCATCGAACCACAACTCAGCCCGGAGCAAGTGGCTGCCGCGCCAAAGCCTTTCGCGCAGAGGGTTGGCGATTGGTTCTTGAATCTTATCCGCACCATCCTGACCTTGTTCCTGCTGGGCTTGCTGCTCGGCTGGTTGTTCCCCAGGTTTGTAAGGCAGGCCGGAGAGAAGCTGCAAGCCAAACCCTGGCACAGCCTCGGCTGGGGCGTGGTCAGTTACGCCGCTTTATTCTTTGCCATCCTTGTAGTCCTCATCGCAATGATCCTGCTGGCCCTGCTCTTCGGTGTCCTGACCTTGGGCAAGCTCTCCAGTCTCTCTGTGGGGCTGGGTCTGCTTACCATCGTTTTACTGGTCTTCGGTTTCGTACTGGCAGCAGGATTCGTGGTAAAGATCGTTGCCAGCGGCCTTGTTGGCAAGCTCATCCTGAACAAGGCGAAACCTGGCCTGGGAGAACACAAGGTTTGGCCGTTGCTGGTGGGAGTGGGCGTCATCGCCATCTTGATAAGCCTGCCATATGTCGGCTGGTTATTTAAAATGCTGCTCATCTTCTTTGGCCTCGGCGCGCTTTGGTTGCTGGGGCGCGAAGCGCTGGTCAAACCAGTCAGACAGTAATTTACTTTGAGAAATTTTTAAATAATATGGCGGGCTTCAATCCCGCCATATTATTTTCTCCTAAGGCTTGCAATAATAGAACAAGTGTGCTATAGTTGACGAATTACCACATATCTTTTTTTTCACCTAATTCACAAGGAGATGATAACTATGACCACCCTGATCGCCGCTTGCGGATTGGATTGCGCCCAATGCGAGGCTTACGTTGCAACCCGGGCCAACGACCACGCCGCGCTTGCGCGCACTGCCGAGAAATGGAGCAAGGATTTCAACGCTCCCGGCCTGACTGCTGAAAACATCCAATGTGACGGCTGCATGACCGAGGGACGTAAAATCGGCCACTGCTCGGAATGTAAAATCCGGCTTTGCGGCATCGAGCGTGGATTGCCGAACTGTGCCTCCTGCCCTGATTACATCTGTGAGGGTTTGGCAGGTTTCCTGCAGAATGTTCCCCAAGCCAAAGCCAACCTGGATGCACTGAGACAATGATCGAACGCCATTGATCAGGCCTAACAGACTTCCGAAGTCTCTGAGATTTCGGAAGTCTGTTTTTTGGACAAACCTTATCAGGTATAATCTCTTCATGCTTTCCCCCTCCGAGATCGAGACTCGCCTCGAACGAATACTTCTCAAAGTCCAAAAACCCGGTCGCTACGTGGGTGGCGAGTTCAATTCAACCATGAAGGATTGGGCGAAGGTCGACACCCGTATTGCACTCATCTTTCCTGACATTTACGACATCGGCGTCTCGAATACCGGTCTGATGATCCTCTACGACCAGATCAACAGGCGCCAGGATGCGCTGGCCGAACGCGCCTATGCTCCCTGGCTGGACATGGAAGAGGCCATGCGGGCGAACGATATTCCGTTCTACTCCCTCGAAACGTTCCACCCTTTGACCTGCTTCGATATCTTGGGCTTTTCCCTGCCTTACGAGACACTATACACCAACATGCTTAACCTCATTGACCTGGCAGGCATCCCCGTCCGAGCAGCGGAACGCGACGATGGTCATCCGTTGGTCATCGCGGGCGGACATGCCTGCTACAACCCGGAGCCGATTCACGCATTCGTGGATGCATTCGTGATTGGCGAGGGGGAAGAAGTGATCCACGAGATTATTGATGTGGTAAAGAATACCAAGATGAATATGTCTTTGAGGGGAGGTTCGAGTAATTTCAGGCGAAGCGGGGAACGTATCGAAACCCGAAGAAGCAATCTCCAAGTTGGCGAGGAGATCGCTTTACCACCTCGGTCTCGATATGGAAAGAATGGGACTCGACCATCGGTGGCTCGCAATGACACATTGCGTGCCCTGGCGCGCATTCCCGGTGTGTACGTGCCACAATTCTATGAAGCCTGTTACTGGGAAGATGGAACGGTGTCATCGGTTAAACCGCTCATTCCCGAAACCCCACAGATGGTGGTCAAGCGAATCGCTGCCAGGTTGCCGCCCCCGCCGACCAGGTTCATCGTCCCCAACATTGATATCGTCCACAACCGCGTTTCAGTGGAAATAATGCGGGGATGCACGCGCGGATGTAGATTCTGCCTGGCGGGCATGATCACCCGCCCCGTCCGAGAAAGGAGCGTGGAAGAGATTGTTGCCGCCGCCGAAGCAGCCATCCTGTCCACCGGTTTCGAGGAGCTGGCACTACTATCCCTGTCATCATCTGATTACACCCACATCCTCGAGCTGGTGGATGCCATCAACTGCAAGTTTGCCGGGCGGAAGTTGACCGTCTCGTTGCCCTCTCTGCGCATCGAAAGCGTCTCGGTGGAGTTGATGGAGCGGCTGAAAGAACGGCGCTCATCGGGTTTCACCCTCGCTCCCGAAGCTGCGAGCGAACGTATGCGGCGCATCATCAATAAATACATTCCCGATACGCAAATTTTGGAGACGGTGCGTGAAATCTACCTCCGTGGCTGGACGAACATCAAGCTGTATTTTATGATCGGCCATCCGGAGGAGGCGCTTGATGACATTAAAGCCATTGCCTCGCTTTGTAAGGCGGTACTGGCGGAGGGGAGGCGGGTGATTGGCCGGCGCGCCAAGGTCCACGCGGGTATCAGTACCTTCGTCCCCAAGCCGCGCACACCTTTTCAGTGGGCCGTTTGTGACACTGCTGACCAGATCGAAGCCAAACAGGCGCTTCTCAGGCAGGAATTGCGCGACAAGAACATCAAGCTGACCTGGACCGCACCGGAGGATACGATGCTGGAAGCCTGGCTTTCACGCGGTGACCGGCGCATGGCTGAGGTGATCCATACTGCCTGGAAGAATGGCGCCCGGTTCGATGCGTGGCAGGATCAACGCCACCACGCGACCTGGCTGGAGGCCTTTGCCGCCAGTGGCCTCGACCCGGCATTCTATACCCACCGTCCACGCCGCGAGGATGAAGTCTTCCCGTGGGATCACATCTCCTCAGGTGTGCGCAAAAAATACCTGCTGGAAGATTACCAACTCAGCCTGGCGGGCAAAACCCGCGCTGATTGCCGCGAGAGGTGTCACGCATGCGGTATCCTGCCGCGCTTTGCTCAACTTCGGCGCGAGAATCCGGGCGAGTATTGGAAGTGCCCGGAGGTTAAAGTTGCCAATCCCTAGACGCTGGTCGCATGTCATCAGTAACCAAGTATCTATCGAAAATCTTCGATCGTAAATATAAAGTCCACAATGCGTTTGCGTATCACTTTCTCCAAGTCCAGCGCGCTGCGCTACACCGGACACTTGGACTTGCAAAAGATCTGGGAACGGACTGCCCGTCGTGCCGGGTTGCTGCTGGCTTACAGCAAGGGCTTCCATCCCCTTCCCAAGATTCAGCTTGCAGCCGCCCTGCCGCTCGGTTTTTCCTCCCGCGCCGAGCTTGTGGATATTTGGTTGGAGTCAGCGGGGTTCGATCCACAGATGGCAATATTGTTGCAGAACGCAGCCTCGCCAGGTTTGGGGATATTAAAAATTGAAGAAGTGGACATCCACGCTCCACCCCTTCAGACACAGGTTGTCTCATCGGAGTACGAGGTCACTTTACTTGAACCAGGAACCGGGTCCGGTCTGACCCGGAGCCTGTCTGCAGTCATGGAAGCTGCCTCGCTGCCCCGTCAACGCCGAGGCAAGGATTACAACCTGCGTCCGTTAATCGAAGAGCTTGCCATTAAGCCTGATCCCTCTGGTGGATATGATGAAAAGATAAAGGTCTTTATGCGTCTTGCCTCCCGAGCCGGAGCAACTGGCCGCCCCGAAGAGGTGTTGGAGGTGCTGGGTATCTCCCCTGAAGGAACACGAATCGAACGCGTTCACTTGATTCTTGATTCTGGACTCAAATCGGGATTAGAATCACCAAATTGACGGAGGAGGTTGACTATGGGCTTGCTGGCTTCTTTGTTCTTTGGATTCGTTCCCGCACTGTTTTTCGCGTACATTTTGTATTGGTTCGATCGCTATGAGAAAGAGCCGAAGGTACTACTCGGCGGTGTCTTCCTGTGGGGAGCGATCATTGCTGCGGGTAGCGCGTTCATCATCAACACTTTTCTGGATATTGGCGTGTACCTCTTTACCCAATCGGATTGGGTGACCGAGCTGGCTGGCGGTTCAATCATTGCCCCCATCGTGGAAGAGAGCTTGAAAGGATTGGCGGTATTCATCGTTTTTCTCGCTTTCCGCAAGGAATTCGACTCCATCCTGGATAGTATCGTCTACGCGGGTGTCGCCGCGCTCGGCTTTGCTGCCATCGAAAATTCGTATTATATCTACAACTACGGCTTCAAGGAGAGCGGCTGGCAGGGATTTATTTTCCTGGCTTTCGTTCGCGTCATCCTGGTGGGCTGGCAACACCCCTTCTACACCGCTTTCACCGGCATTGGGTTGGCTGCCTCTCGTCTTAGTCGCAATTGGTTTGGCAAGCTCTTTTTCCCAGTGCTCGGCATAAGCGTGGCGATGTTCACCCACGCCTTTCATAACACCATGTCCACTTTCCTGAGTGGAACGGGCGGGTTAGTTCTTGGTACGTTCATTGACTGGAGTGGCTGGTTTTTCATGTTCCTATTCATTGTCTGGGCCACCTGGCAGGAGCAGGCTTATCTCAAGCAATCTCTTCTGCAGGAGGTCAATTCGGGGGTTATCACGCCAGCGCACTATCGCACCGCCTCGTCTGCCTGGCTGCAATCCTTTGCTCGTTTCGCAGCCATCTTCAGCGGGCGCTACCGGTATACGGCGCAGTTCTACCAGCTTTGCGGCGAACTGGCTCACAAGAAACGGCTTTACACCGCCGTGGGTGACGAGGGCGGGGATGCGGCTGCTATCCAGAGGATACGCACGGAGCTGGCCAGGCTCGCGCCATTCGTACAGGTATAAATGACCTCCCAAATCCGCAACTTTTGCATCATCGCCCATGTAGACCACGGCAAGTCCACACTGGCCGACCGGCTGCTACATCTCACCGGCACGGTGCCGGAGCGCGATACCACCGAGCAGATTCTCGACACGATGGACCTGGAGCGCGAGAAGGGGGTCACCATCAAAGCCTCGGCGGTGCGTATGAATTACACCGCGCAGGGTGGGAATGTCTACGAACTGAATCTCATTGATACTCCCGGTCACGTGGACTTCAGCTACGAGGTCAGCCGCGCCCTGGCCGCCTGCGAAGGTGCGGTGCTGGTGGTGGACGCCACCCAGGGCATCGAAGCCCAGACCCTCGCCAATCTTTACCAGGCCATCGAAGCTGACCTGGTTATCGTACCGGTCATCAACAAAATCGACCTGGTCACCGCCCGCGCTGACGAGGTGGCCGAAGATATCGGCAGCCTGCTCGGAGTTACGCCTGCTGATGTCATTCGCGTCTCTGCCAAGGATGGGACGAACGTCGCCGCGGTGCTGCAGGCCATCGTCGAGAAAGTTCCACCGCCCAAAGGAGATGAGAGCCTGCCATTGCGCGCCCTAGTTTTCGACTCGCACTACGACTCCTACAAGGGCGTTATTATCTACGTACGTGTCGTCGAGGGTCGCGTGGCTACCAGCGAGGATATCCATATGATGTCCACAGGCGTGGATGTAAAGCCGATCGAGGTGGGGATCTTCGCGCCACTGATGAAGCCGGTACCAGGTCTGACCGCGGGCGAGGTGGGTTACATTGCGACAGGATTGAAAACGGTTCATGATGCCCGCGTCGGCGATACTATTACAAACACCCAACATCCCGCGGTGGGGCCACTGCCTGGCTACCGTCATCCCAAGCCGATGGTCTTCGCCGGGGTCTACCCTGCTGAAGCGGACGATTACCAGGACCTGCGCGACGCCCTCGAAAAGCTCCAGTTGAATGATGCCTCGCTGATCTTCGAGCCGGAAACCTCGCAGGCTCTCGGCTATGGATTCCGTGCCGGGTTCCTCGGACTGTTTCACATGGAAATTATCCAGGAGCGCATTGAGCGCGAATACGACCTGGATGTGGTCTTCACCGCCCCAACCGTGGCTTACGAAGTGCTGGTGCGCGACGGGACGACGAAGGTGGTGGACACTCCCGCCGACTTGCCGGATGAGGGCAGCGTTGAGGAAATCCGCGAGCCGTGGATGACCATCGAGATCATCACGCCTACCGAATTTTACGGCCCGATCATGGAGCTGGTGACGCGGCGGCGAGGCTTGTTTAAAGGCCCCGAGTATCCCGCCCCGCACCGTGTCCAGTTGAATTACGAGATCCCACTCTCCGAGATCATTGTAGACTTCTTTGACGAGTTGAAGTCGCGCACGCGCGGCTACGCCTCGCTGGATTACCAGTTCCTCGAATACCGCCGCGATGAGCTGCAGAAGCTGGAGATCCTGGTCAACGGCGAGTCGGTCGATTCGCTGGCGACAATAGTCCACAAGAAAGATGCCTTCCATAAGGGCCAGCGGATGATCACCAAGCTCAAGGAGCTCATTCCACGCCAATTGTTCGATGTGGCCATCCAGTCCGCCGCGGGTGGGCGGGTCATCAGCCGCGCCAATGTCAGGGCTACGCGCAAGGACGTGCTGGCCAAGTGCTATGGTGGTGATATCACCCGCAAGAAAAAACTGCTCGAAAAACAGAAGAAAGGCAAGAAGCGCTTGAAGATGATCGGCAACGTGGAAATCCCGCAGGAAGCCTTCATGGCTGTCCTGCAATTGAAAGATGAATAGTTTTTACCACAAATGACACGAAGGGGCACAAAGAAAAAAAATAAATCCTTCGTGTCCATTGTTCCCTTCGTGGTGAGAAACTTTTATGTCGAATTTCTGGAAATCGACCAGGCGCTGGCTGCCGGGCGTTATCATCAGCATCCTCGCCATGACGGCCATCCTGTATTTCTTCGACCTGCACCGCTTCGTGGAAGCAATCCGCACGGCGAGCTACGGATTGCTGCTGCTGAACCTGGGTATTTCGCTCGTCTGGCTGGCGGTGCGCGGCGTTGTCTGGCGGACTCTGTTACGCGGCCGCGCCTGCTACCGTGATGTGTTCCTGACCCTGAGCGAGGGCTACCTGCTGAACAACTTCCTGCCCTTCCGACTGGGCGAGGTGGGTCGGGCTTTCCTGCTAGGACGCAAGGCGAAAATTGGTTTCATGGATGTCCTTTCCACCATCGTCATCGAGCGCGTCCTCGACCTGGCATTTTCGGCAGCCATCCTGCTCAGCGCGGTGCCGTTCGTGGTGGGAGCGAGCAGCGCAAAACTCATTGCCATGATCGTCTGCGGGCTGGTCGTCGTCGGGCTGGTCGTGCTGTATATCTTGGCGCGTAACCGCGAACCTGCTCTCGGCTTGTTCGACCGGTTGACCTCCCGCTGGTCCAGGTTGCAGAAGATGGGCGAAGATTTCCTCACCCCGCTATTTTCCGGCCTCGCCATCCTCACCGACGGCTGGCTATTCGTCCGCTTCCTTCTGTGGATGACACTCGATTGGACAATCTCCATCCTCCAGTTTTATATCATGCTGCTGGCTTTCTTCCCCCAAGCGCAGCCGGCTTGGTCGCTCTTTGGGCTGGGCGCGGTGGCCTTTGGTAACGCCATCCCCTCCATGCCGGGAGCAATCGGCACCTACGAGGGAGCTCTCGCCGGCGCGCTGGCGCTAGTGACGCAAAACGAATCCGCATCACTGGCACTAGCTGTGATCTCCCACGTGTTCAACTATCTCGTCACAGGCCTGATCGGGTTGTATGCCCTTTCCAACGAGGGCGAGACATTAATGGGTGTGTACCGGCAGTTGAGAACAAAACAGGTGTCAAAGCGAGGAGTGACCGTGTCGGCTGCACCCAGCGTAGGTTCTGGAAGCGACGAGGCAATCCCCAACCTGGGCGGGGAGATTGCAGTGCTGCCTCAGTCCCAATACGCAAAGAACGCTACTCAACCTTCAACGGCTCGCGATGATATGGCAAAGGAGGAGTGATCGTGCCTTTTAACTACTTCATCACCGGCGGAGCCGGATTCATCGGATCAAATTACGTCCATCGCCTGCTGGAACGTGGCGAGAAGGTAATGGTCTACGACAACCTGAGTCGCGCCGGCGCCCCGTGTAACCTCGACTGGCTTCATGAAAAATTCGGTGCGGACGCGTTCCGGCTCATCGTCGGTGATGTACGCGACGCGACCCTTTTAACTGAATCCAGCCGTGAGGCGGATGTCATCATCCACCTGGCGGGGCAGGTGGCGGTGACGACCTCCGTCGCGAATCCGCGTGAAGATTTCGAGGCCAACGCCCTCGGCACGTTCAACGCGCTGGAGGCGGCGCGGATCAACGGGCACAAGCCGGTTTTTATCTATGCCTCCACCAACAAGGTCTATGGCGGGATGGAGAACATGCCGGTCATCGAGCGGGCGACGCGCTGGGAATACGAGAGCCTGCCCTTCGGCTGTCCCGAAACGCAGCCGTTGGATTTCCATTCGCCCTACGGGAACAGCAAAGGATGCGGCGACCAGTATGTGCATGACTACCATCGCATCTATGGCCTGCCGACTGTTGTACTGCGCCAGTCGTGCATCTATGGCCCGCGCCAGTTTGGCGTCGAAGACCAGGGTTGGGTGGCGTGGATGACCATCGCTGCGCTGACCGGGCGGCAGATCACGATCTACGGCGATGGCAAGCAGGTGCGTGATGTGCTCTACGTGGATGACCTGCTGGATGCCTACGACACAACCATCGCGCGTGTTGACCGCGCGGCGGGGCAGGTCTACAACCTCGGCGGTGGCCCGGAGAATGTCATGTCCATCTGGACAGAGTTCGGCCCTCGGCTGGAAAAATTGCTTGGGAGACCCATCCCGGTGGCGCAGGGTGACTGGCGCCCTGGCGATCAACGCGTCTTCTACGCGGATATCCGCAAAGCCGGGCGCGAGCTAGGCTGGCAACCGAAGGTCGGCGTGGAGGAGGGGGTGGGGAGGTTGTTCGAGTGGGTGAGGGAGAATAGCAAGCTTTTTGGGAAAGTGGAATAAAAATACAGAGATCGATCCCGCAATATTCCTGTTTTATGGAAGGTGTATTCCTTCGCGTCAGTTCCAAGGATCTACGAAGCCATGATTAAGTAGGTGGGTTATAATCTGTCAATTCTAGATTATGACCCAAGAACAATCTTTCACCCACCCAACCCCCTCAACCTCGCGCCGGCTTGTCCTCTCGCTGGTCATCACCCTGGTTTTCGTTATTGTTGAAATCCTCGCTGGGGTTTTTGCCCATTCCCTTGCCCTGCTGACCGACGCAGCTCACAACATAACCGATGTGCTGGCTCTGGCGTTCACCTGGTGGGCGTTGTGGGTGGCAAACAAACCTGGCGGCCCGGGTAAAACTTACGGTTACCATCGAGCCGGCATCCTCGTCGCGCTGGTCAACTCGACCTCGCTGGCGGTCATTGTCGTTGGAATATTTTACGAAGCGATAAAGCGCTTTATCACCCCGCCCGTAGTTCAGGCTGATGTTCTCATCGGGGTCGGCGCAGCAGCGGTGGTTGTCAACCTGGTCACGGCGCTGCTCGTCCGCCGCGGCGCGGAGAGCGACCTGAATCTCAAGTCTGCGTTCCTGCACCTGGTGGGTGATGTGCTGTCTACGCTTGGAGCGGTGATTGCTGGAATAATCATCCGCTTCACTGGCTGGAACTGGCTCGATCCCCTGGTCAGCCTTTTCATTGGCCTGCTCATCCTGTGGAATACCTGGGGCATCCTGCATGAGTCGCTTGAAATCCTGATGGAGGCAACCCCGGCAGATGTGGACATGGATGCCCTGAAGTACGATGTGCTGGGCATTGCGGGTGTGCGTGGCGTCCATGACCTGCACGTCTGGAGCATCAACAGCCAGATGCGTTATCTCTCGGCGCACATCCTTACGGATGATATTACCGTCAGCCAGGGGGCGAAGATCCAGGAGGCACTCTGCCGTATGCTGGAAAACCATCATCAGGTCTGCCATGTCACACTGCAACTGGAATGTACTGAATGCGCCAACAATGGTCTCTACCACAATTGAACACGAATGACTCAAGGTCAACGACTGAAGACTGACATGATGCGTATCCTCACCGTCCTCACCTATTATCGCCCTCACACCTCCGGTCTCACCATCTATGCCGAAAGGCTGGCGCGCGCTTTTACCCGGCGCGGGCACCGGGTCACGGTGCTGACGACACAATACGATAAATCGCTTCCGTATGAGGAGACGATGGACGGTGTGACCGTTGTCCGCGTCCCTGTCGCCATGCGCGTCAGCAAGGGCGTACTCGCGCCGACCTTTGGCCTGGTTGCCACTAAACTAGTTTGGCAGCACGACCTGATCCATCTCCACCTGCCGCAATTCGACGCGCCAGGTGTTGCTCTGCGTGCCCGTCTCTTTGGCAAACCGGCGGTGCTGACCTATCATTGCGACCTGCGCTTGCCACCCGGCCTGTTCAACCGCCTCGTCAACCTGGTGGTCAAGTTCCAGAACAACCTGGCGGGGATTTTGGCGACGCACCTCGTCACCTACACCCAGGATTACGCGGACAATTCTTCTTACCTTTCGCGTTACCGCCACAAGCTGACCCCGATCCTGCCACCAGTCAAGCTTCCACAACCTGCACCCGGCGCGGTGGAGGCGTTTTCTTCTGAATACAGCACTCACGAACGGAGACCGGTTATCGGCATGGTGACGCGCTTCGCCGCCGAGAAGGGAGTGGAGGTGTTGCTGGATGCGCTTCCCTCCGTGCTGGAGAAGTTTCCCAAAGCGCAGGTGTTATTCGCCGGTCAGTATGAGAAGGTTCTTGGTGAGCAAGACTATTCCGCGCGGCTGATGCCACGCATCCGGAAGTATGAGGCGGAAGGTTATTGGAGGTTCCTCGGCAATCTCAGCCAGCTGCAACTGGCGGCGTTGTTTCCCAACCTGGATGTGCTGGTCGTTCCCTCGCTCAATTCCACCGAGGCATTCGGCTTGGTGCAGATCGAGGCGATGATGAACAACGTCCCGTGCGTGGCTTCGGCGCTGCCGGGTGTGCGCCGCCCGGTGCAAATGCACAGCATGGGCAAGGTGATACCAGTTGGTAACTCAGGGGAATTGGCCGATGCTCTCTTGGAAATTCTCACCGAACCAGAAAAATACCGCTGCGATACCGATTCATTAACGCGGTTTTACGACCCGGATCGCGTGGCTCAGGAATATGAGAAGCTTTTCGGGAAACTGGTGAAATAATGCTAAGGGAGGGGCGACCAGTGGTTGATTCTACCCAGGATCCAATGAAAGATTTCCTTTACCTCCACCTGCGCGACCTGCCCTACTTCCGCGCCCTTATCCGTTCGGTGGAGGCGTCCTTTTACCAGATTCTCGACATGCCCGCGCCTTCTCTCGACATGGGCTGCGGCGATGGGCACTTCGCAAGCCTGACCTTCAACCACCCGATTGATATTGGTCTCGACCCCTGGCATGATCCCATTCAAGAGGCCGGGCAACGCGGCGTGTACCGGTTGCTGGTCGAAGCGGATGGCGCCTCAATGCCTTTCCCAGCAGGACATTTTGCCTCGTGCTTCAGCAATTCAGTGCTGGAACACATCCCGCTTGTGCAGGAGGTGCTGGTCGAGACGGCGCGTGTGCTACAGCCGGGTGCCCCATTCTATTTCTGTGTGCCGAATGAACGGTATTTCTCAGCATTGTCCATCTCTCGCGTAATTGGGGATGGTTATACCACCTGGTTCAGGCGCATTTCCCGCGTCGAACATGCGGATGGCCCAAAAGTCTGGGAGAAACGTCTCGAGCAAGCCGGTTTCAGGCTGGAACGTTGGTGGCACTACTTTTCTCCATCTGCGATGCGCGTGTTAGAATGGGGGCATTATTTCGGCCTGCCTGCGCTCCTCGCAAAGAGGCTGACCGGTCGTTGGATCATTGCTCCTCACCGTTGGAATCTCTGCCTGACAGAGAATTTAGTTCGGAGATATGCCTCCCCGGCACTTGTGGATGATGGGACATTTACTTTCTATATTGCCCGGAAGAAATCGTAAATATACAGCAGAAAATTGTTTATCGAAAACCGCACTACTGAATTCGTCTCATGCCCTTCGACCAATCCTATTTCAGTTCCAATACCTACGCAAATGTCTCGTTCGCACGGTTCAGCCAGTACTGGTGGTCGAACCGCTTCTACGCCATTCTGGCGCGGCGTTATGGTAAGCGCGGAGGGCGTTTGCTTGAAATTGGCAGTGGGCTTGGTCATCTCGTGGGACAGTTGCAAGATCACTTCCAAACTTTCGCCGTTGATCTTAATCACTGGGCGTTGCTGCAATCGTTGAACGTAGCATGTCACACCTCGCACATCTCTTCCAGCGCTGAGGAATTGCCATTTGGCGATCGTCTGTTTACCGTCATCATCATCAAGCACGTGGTTGAGCATTTGCCCCATCCTGAAAAGGCTATTGCCGAGATCGAGCGCCTCACCGTTCCTGGCGGCATCCTGCTCCTATCCACACCGAACCTGGCATCCTTGTTCAAGCAGTGGAAAGGAAGAAACTGGATTGGTTACCTTGATTCGACTCATATTTCTCTCAAACCACCCGCTGAGTGGTTGGGGATGATAGAATCAGCCGGTTTCATTCCCCTGCGCGTTTTCGCAGATGGTTTTTGGGATGCACCATATATTCCACTTGTGCCGAAGCTGATCCAAAAAATCTTCTTTGGCTCGTCCGGAGGATTGCAAGCCATGACCGGCTGTGTCTTTTTACCATTAAGATGGGGTGAAAGCTTGATGGTGGTGGCGAGGAAGGCGTAATGCATACTCTGTAATTCATGAATATTGAATATGGATGAACCGAGCGTTTTGGATTACGTAAAATCTAGGTTGAGATTCTGGCATCGTGGTGCGAGGATCGAATTGCCGGTTGAGGAAGCCGCGGCGGACTCGCCACATTCTCTTCTACCTTGGGAACAGGGGGTAACCCTTCAACCGATCAAACCTGAACCTGAAAACCTGCAAACTACGGCTCCTGGTCAAAAAACCCAAACTACTTTCCCATGGCGCTCGCTGCTCGCCTTGGCCTTCGCTCTCGCCGGTCAACGCGCCTTCGAACCAGGCGGACGCTCACTCGGACTGGGCCTGGTGTTGTATTGCGCCGCGGCCGGTTTTCTTCTCTGGGCAAACCGCCGTGGCGAATGGGCGCTTGCGCCTAAACTCGATTCTGAATCGCATGAAGATACTTTCAGGATCAAGCGGATCGCTTTTTTCGCTTCCCTTGGTGCGGCAATCGTAGCCTTTATAGCTCTCGGCGGCAACCTGTTCACGCCCCTCAACGTGATGCTGTGGGTATTGGCGATGATCCTGCTGGTCTGGTCGTTATGGCAGCACGGGCCAGGCGTCGAACCATTCTGGAAACATATGTGGACCTTCCTGCGTCAGCAAACCTGGCAGGTAAGGGTCACACGCTGGACATTACTCGTTCTGGCTGCTGCCGCGGTCGCGATCTTCTTCCGCGTCTATCAGCTCAGCCAGGTGCCAGGTGAACCATTCAGCGACCACGCCGAGAAGATCCTGGATGTGTATGACATCACGCAAGGTCAAACGCACATCTTTTTCCCGCGCAACACCGGCCGCGAGGGCTTTCAGATGTACCTGACAGTGGTCATCTCCTGGCTCTTCGGCACTGGTCTGTCCTTTATGAGCTTGAAGACCGGCACTGTCCTATGCGGACTGGCAACATTGCCCTACATGTATCTGCTTGGTAAAGAACTAGGCAACCGGCACGTTGGATTGCTGGCGATATTCCTGGCGGGAATTGCCTATTGGCCAAATGTCATCAGCCGTGCCGGGTTGCGCTTCCCGCTCTATCCACTCTTCGTCGCACCAACTTTCTATTACCTACTGCACGGCCTGCGCACGCAAAAACGCAACGATTTCATCCTATCCGGACTCTTCCTCGGCCTGGGCTTGCATGGTTACAGCCCCTTCCGCATTGTGCCGTTCGTGGTGGTGATTGCGATTGGCCTATATCTACTCCACAATCGGTCAAAGGTTGAGCGCAGGCAGGCTATCATCTGGTTGAGCCTGTTGGCACTGGTCTCATTATTCGTTTTCCTGCCACTCCTGCATTACACGTTGGAATATCCGCAGGATTTTACCAACCGCGCCCTTTCTCGCCTGGGTGATAACGAGAATCCGTTACCCGGATCAGCTGTACAGATTTTCATCTCAAATACCTGGAATGCATTGCGGATGCTGAATTGGGATGATGGCGAGATCTGGGTCCATTCGGTGCCGCATCGTCCGGCACTGGACGTGGTTTCAGGCGCGCTTTTTTTGGTTGGATGTATTTTGCTTTTGACACGTTACATCCGTAATCGTGACTGGCTAGACCTGTTTCTACTCCTATCGATTCCGCTTCTAATGTTACCCTCGATCCTTTCCCTGGCATTTCCAAAAGAGAATCCAGCCCTCAACCGCGCCGGGGGAGCCTTCGTGCCGGTCTTTATCGTTGTAGCGCTGGCGCTGGATGGTTTTATTATCAGCCTTTTATCCGGAAAGAGAAGGCGATGGCTGGCTGGGTTGTTGACCAGTGTTTTGCTGATCTGGTCCGCCTCCCAGAATTATGACCTCGTCTTTCGTCAATATGATGAGCAATACGAGGCTGGGGCGTGGAATACTTCTGAGTTGGGAGCGGTCATCAAGCAATTTGGCCAAACCTACGGATCGACGGATAATACCTGGATCGTACCGTACCCCTATTGGGTGGATACGCGTCTGCCGGGGGTTTGGGCGGGCATTCCGAACCGAGACTTTGCGATCTGGTCGCAGGATTTGGCGACCACGGTCTCTGACAGCGGGGCGAAGCTGTTCATAGTAAACATCCAGGACACAGATTCCATTGATGCGTTGAAACAACTCTACCCGAATGGTGAGGTCAGCCGCTTTAAATCTGCCACCAGCCTCGAAGGTAAAAATTTCATGATCTTTTTTGTGCCGCAACAGTAACGGATGAGAAAGAATAACGGCAGCACGAAGAAATTTAACAATCCAAATTTAGTGCCATTCTCTAACGTCGCTGGATGCGCAAGAGAGCGCATCTCGGTCATAGGTTTATGAAAAATAACGTTGCACCATATAAAGAAATCAAATGGGCCTGGGTCTACGATTTGTTGCTGATCGTCGTCCTGTTGGTAGGCGCTTATTTCCGTCTGGTGGGCTTGGATTGGGACGAAGACCAGCACCCACACCCCGACGAACGTTTCCTGACGATGGTCGAGACCGCCTTGCACGTCAAGCAATGTGCCGATCCAAACGTTGATGTGGAAGTCTGTCCGCCTGATCAACTTCGTTGGCTTGGGTTCTCGGATTATTTTAATACCTCCACCTCGCCGCTCAACCCGCATAATCGCGGCTATGGCTTTTTTGTCTACGGGACATTGCCCATCATCCTCGTCCGCTATGTGGCCGAATGGGTTGGACAGACCGGTTACGATCAGGTGAACCTTGTCGGCCGCGTCCTATCAACGCTGGCGGATCTCGGCACGATCTTGCTGCTCTACCTCCTCGTGGAGCGACTTTATGGACGGCGCGTGGCATTGCTGGCTGCGGCGTTCTCTTCGGTTGCGGTGATGCAGATCCAGCAATCGCATTTCTGGACCACAGACAATTTCACCACCTTCTTCATGTTTCTGGCACTGTATTTTGGAGTGGAGATCTCGGCAGGAAAGAGTAAGGAAACGGGGGAAGAGAATGGTGTGGAAGGAAAGACCACTCTCTCCACTCAACTCTCTGTTCTCTCGCGCATCTTGCGGGACCCATTGCTCTACCACAGCCTTGCTTTCGGCCTCGCCCTGGGTATGGCAGTGGCCTGCAAGCTCAACGCTGCGGTGCTGGCGATCGTCCTTCCAGCCGCATTCGCGGTGAGATACTTCAGGGAAAATAATAACGAAGGGGCACACCACCCGTCACCCGTACCTTCTCAATCGTCACACGCCGCTCATCAACCATCCCTCAATAAAATCATCTTCTTCCTCGTCGTCGGTGCCATCGCCAGTATCCTGGCTTTCCGCATTTTCCAACCTTACGCATTCAGCGGTCCCGGTTTCTTCGGCGTGACACCCAATGAGAAGTGGATCGCCAATATCAAGGAGCAGCGCGTTCAGGCCAGTGGCGATGCAGATGTACCGTTTGCCCTGCAATGGGCGAAGCGCTCGCACTTGTATTCCTTCGAAAACATCACTGTTTGGGGGCTTGGCCTGCCTTTGGGCATCCTGGCCTGGGCTGGCTTCCTGTGGATGGGTTGGCGAATCATTAGAGGCGAATGGCGGCAGCACTTGTTGTTGTGGGGGTGGACCGCGCTATACTTCGGCTGGCAGTCAGTGCAATTCAACCCCACCATGCGTTACCAGTTGCCCATCTACCCGCTCTTGGCAATGATGGCTGCCTGGCTCATCTTGCAACCCGTTAAAAAAACTGATCGCGAATCACGCATAACGAAATACGCTCTACTCATTACAGGCCTCCTCGTCCTCCTCGCCACCACCGCTTACGCTTTCGCTTTCACACGCATCTACACCCGCACCGAGACGCGCATCGCCGCATCGCGTTGGATCTTCCAAAATATCCCCGGTCCTTTCACCCTGCGCATCCAAGCCGCTGATGGAACGACATACCAGCAGCCGTTGCCAATCCCTTATGCTTACAGCCTGCAATCCGCAACGCCTTACACTTCAGGTTTTACTGCACAGGCGGATGGAGTCCTGAGCCAGGTCTACCTGCCGCATATCGTCGTAACTGCACCTGGGCAGATGGCCAACCTTCTGCTGACCATCAGCCTAAACGAAGAAGGCGAGCAGCCGTTGGCATCCTCTGCCTTCGCTGCCCAGCCGCCGGGGTGGGCCACCTCGGTCTCGCAAGCGTTATCGTTCGATGCGCCGTTGCCCATCATCGCCGGGCAGGTCTACTCTCTCCAGGTGCAGTTGGTGGACGTGACCGGGGAGGTGGATTTATGCGGACCGATCAACCTGACCATCCAGGCTGCCAGCGGGCAGGCAGCAAATCAACTAATCAATCTCTTCACGCAGTGCCTCGTCACCCCTGGGCAGCCGGTTGCAGTTACCTTCACTGCAAATTTGGATGGGACTTTGACCGGTGTCACCCTCAGCCGCGTGGTGAATGTGATCGTACCCGTCACAGCCCAGACCTTCAGCCTGGAAATCGCCTCCATGCCGGAGCCAAGCCCGGATCAGGTTCTTGGCAGCGCCAGCCTCACATCTGATTTCACCCCTGCCCAGGATCTGCGCGGCGAGGCGTATACCTTATTCCTCGATCGTCCCGTAAGGCTGATAAAAGGCCAGACCTATTTCCTGCGCCTTGCCACAGACAACGGCGCGTTGGCAATCTCCGGAGCCGCCCCCGCCAACGAGACCGACTGGGACCTGGGCTTACCCTTCCGCCTGGATAATTACGACGGTTTCGGAGGCATCTACGATGGCAACCTGAACCTTGAAATCTACTGGGATGATAATGCTGATAAGCTGGTGCGCTTCGAGACCACTCTAGACCAGGCTGATTACATCTTCATACCGTCCAATCACCAGTTTGCACAGACTGTGCGCCTGCCGGAGCGTTTCCCGCTGACCACTGTTTACTATCGCGAGCTTCTTGGATGCCCGCCTGAAATGGATATCATTCGCTGCTACAACGAGGCGGAGCCGGGTATGTTCCAGGGACGCCTGGGCTTTGACTTGGTGAAGATTTTTACCTCGTATCCGAACCTTGGCACACTGCAGATCAACGACCAATACGCCGAAGAAGCTTTTACCATTTATGACCATGTCAAGGTATTTATTTTCCAGAAGCGCGCCGACTACAACCCGGCACGGGTTGCAGCCATCCTCGGCGTAGTGGATTTAAGCCAGGTTGTCCATCTGACACCCAAGCAAGCTGGAACTTACAAGACCCTGTTGTTATCCCCGGAACGGCTGGCGATCGAACAGACCGGTGGGACCTGGTCGAAACTATTCAGCTACCAGGACTTGCAGAACCGCTTTCCGGCGATTGGACTGGTGATCTGGTACCTTACAGTTCTCGTTTTGGGCTGGCTGGCCTATCCCCTCGTCCGCGCTGCATTGCCAGGTTTGAGCGACCACGGTTATCCACTGGCTCGCTTTGCCGGCTTGCTGTTATGGGCCTGGTTCGCCTGGCTGGGTGGCTCGCTCGGTTTGACTTACAGCAAGGGGACCATTTCCATCGCCTTGGTGTTGGTCGCTCTCATCGGCGGGTGGCAGGTCTGGCTTCAGCGCGAGGAATTGAAGGGCGAAATCAATCAGCGCTGGAAGTATTTTTTGATGGTGGAGATAATCTTCCTGTCATTCTTCCTGCTCGATCTGCTCATTCGTCTCGGGAACCCAGATCTCTGGCATGACCCGGATGGCGGCGAGCGCCCGATGGATTTCTCCTACTTCAACGCTGTACTGAAAAGCACCGAGTTCCCACCATATGACCCCTGGTTCGCGGGTGGATATATCAACTATTATTACTTTGGCTATGTCATCGTCGGCACGCCGGTCAAGTTGCTTGGCATCGTCCCTTCTATCGCGTATAACTTTATCCTGCCCACGCTTTATGCCTGCCTGGCTCTCGGCGCGTTCTCACTGGTGTGGAATCTCGCAACCAAGGATGAAATTGGAAGGCAGAAGACTGAAGACTTCATCCTTCGTTCTTCACCCTTCATCCCTGCACTGGCAGCCGCGGTCGCGATCACCATCCTCGGGAACCTCGGCACCGTGCGCCTTTTTTACCGGGGCTTCATGTGCCTAGCCGCGCCTGCCGCCCAGATGGGTACATACAATGTCCATGATTGCATTATCGCGCCAGGCGTGCTGCCGGTGGATTCGGTCAACATCTTCCTGCGCATCTGGTGGACGCTTAAAGGTTTCTTCCTTTCCCTGAGCAGCCCGGTCTTTCCGCTCTCGAACCGCGAGTGGATGATGACTCCCAGCCGTGCCCTCCCTGGTACCTCCGGCGACCCGATTACCGAGTTCCCCGCCTTCACCTTCCTCTGGTCCGACCTGCATGCCCACATGATCGCTTTCTCGTTAACCGTGCTGGCGATCGCCTGGGCGCTTTCTGTGCTGCTGGCGAAAGGCAGATGGAAAAGCCCTCTCGACGCTGTTCTGGGTTTCTTCTTTGGGGGACTGGTACTCGGCGCGCTGCGTCCGACCAACACCTGGGATCTCTACACGTACATTACCCTGGCGACGGTCGTGCTAGCATATACGATATTGCGCTATGCCGAGGTGGATCGTTTCCGCCTGCGTCTATCGGGATGGAGCAAGCGTCTCTTGCTGACCATTTGCGCTGTCGCTTCGCTGGTGGGTGTCTCATCGCTGCTCTACCAACCGTTCACACACTGGTTTGCCCAGGCTTACAACTCGGTTGAAGCCTGGACAGGTGGACGCTCGAGCCTTTCTTCCTACCTGGTTCACTGGGGCGTGTTCCTGTTCTTCATCGTCACCTGGATGGCTTGGGAGACTCGCACGTGGATGGCCGAGACACCTCTCTCTGCCTTGCAGAAGCTGCGCCCCTACCGCGACCTGATCCTGGCTTTGCCGATCCTCATGCTGATGGCGCTGGTCATCCAGCAGGTCTGGGTGATGAGCCCCAGCCAGAATGTCCCCTGGAAAGGCGTCACCATTTTGTGGTTTGCCCTGCCATTGGCGTCATGGGCAGCGCTGCTGCTCCTCCGCCAGGCGCTGCCGGATGGTAAGCGGTTAATCCTGTTCATGGTCGGCACCAGCCTGCTGCTGACAATGGTCGTCGAAATCGTCGTCATCCGCGGAGATGTGGGACGGATGAACACCGTCTTCAAGTTCTTCCTCCAGGCCTGGGTGATGCTCGGCCTAAGCTCCGCTGCGGCCTTGGGCTGGTTGTTACCCGAGATCACCAAGTGGCTGCCACGCTGGCGTTCTGCCTGGACAACGATCGCGGTCATCCTGATAGTGTTCGCCGCGCTCTACTTCCTCATTGCCAGTATGGCAAAGATCCGTGACCGGATGAATCCCGATGCGCCACACACCCTTGACGCCATGACCTATATGAATGGCGCTCAGTATTTCGATTTTAACGGCATTATAGATCTGAGTGAAGACTACCGCGCGATTCGCTGGATGGAGGAGAACATACAGGGTTCACCAGTCATCGTGGAGGCCAATTGCACCGAGTATCGCTGGTGCTCGCGCTTCACCATCTACACAGGCCTGCCTGGCGTACTCGGCTGGAACTGGCACCAGCGCCAACAGCGTGCCCTGGTTTCCGACCAGGTGTGGAACCGCGTCGCTGAGATCAACAATTTCTACTTCACCACCGATCCAACTGCGGCGCAGGTTTTCTTGAATAAATACAATGTCCTTTACATCGTCGTCGGTAAACTGGAACGCGCCGAATATTCTGGCGATGGCCTGTTGAAATTCGATTTTTTGAACGGCAAGCTGTGGCAGGAAGTTTATCGAGAAGGCGATACGGTCATCTACAAGGTGTTACCATGAACTGCGTCTTGCTCACAATTTTACGCATCTGTAATGCGCGAAACCGTAACTTGGACGTGTAACTTAACACTTGATGATTGGCATATGGCATGTATTTGATATGGAAGGCACAATGCCCGAAGTGCTACACATCACAACCCTAAAAGAATGGCTTGCCGCGAAAAAATTTGGCAGCTATGTCGCCGGCTCGCTTACGAGCGAGGGCTTTATCCATTGCTCCACACCTGATCAGGTGCTCCGCGTCGCCGACACCTACTTCGTCGGTCAACGCGGGCTGGTGCTGTTGATCATTGATACGAGCCATCTTAAATCCGAGATCCGCTGGGAACCGGGAACGAATGGACATGAGGAGATATTCCCCCATGTCTACGGGCCGATCAATTTGGAGGCTGTGGTCTCAGTCATCACTTTCGCACCGGGCATGGATGGCCGATTCAAACTACCACCTGGTTATTATCATGAATAAACTTTGCAGAGGTGATAAAAGCTGGTTTTCATTCGTCGAATTCACCCTGTTCGTGAACCGCCATCCATTGGCGAGGGGCTGAAAGGTATCGAAATGAAACCGGAATTGATCATCCGCCCGGCTCACCCCGGTGATGCCAAGCTCGCTGCAAGGCTGATCCAAATGGCAATGGGTCGTTTCGGTGAGTACATCTTTGGAAACGGAAGCCTTGCCAAAACGCTGGAAGTGTTAGAGCAATTATTTATTGCCGGTAAACACCGCTTCAGCTACGAACATACTTTTCTGGCAGAGGAAGAAGGGATTGTGGCGGGACTGCTCCTATCACATCCCGCTAAAAACATGTCACACCTTGATATGCTCACTGCCGCACCTCTCCTGACAGTTCTCGGCTTCGGTGAGTTATTAAACCTTTCGATACGTATGTTGCCGTTGGCTGGAGGCCGCGAAGCCGAAAGAGATGAATACTACATCAGCGATCTGGCTGTTTTCCCAGACTTCCAGGGACAGGGTATTGGCACACGCCTGCTGGCGTTCGCCGAGGACCAGGCTGCCAAACACGGTTTGCGTAAATGTTCCTTGATCGTCGCGCTGGGTAATGCGGCCGCGCGCCGGCTTTATTTGCAAGTGGGCTACCACATTGTGGAAACGGTCTCGTATTCCCATCTTCAGAAACGCAGCGGTGAAACTGGTTACGAACGGATGAGGAAGATGATCGCGTAACTTATATCCGTTATCATATCCGCTGGTCGGGAATTCACATCGAATGTCCACTCCTGATATGCCTTTGATGATCGTAAAGATGGATTGAACCTCTATGCTCGCCTTTTTCTCCTGGTATTTCACCACTTCAATTCTTGGTCTGCTGACCTTCCCGCTTGCCTATCGCCTCTTCCCAGGCCTGGCTGACCGCGGTTATAGCCTCTCGCGGACGTTGGGGCTGCTACTATGGGGTTACATTTTCTGGTTGTTAACCTCTCTTGGCATCACACCAAACAACCTCGCTGGCCTGCTCCTGGGATTACTCATCGTTGCATCCCTGAGCGCCTGGGCGTATTGGAAGACATTCCAGGATTGTCAATCTCAACTCACAACTCATGATTCACAACACGTTACCCGTCACTCTTCAATCGTCACGTGGTTTCAATCCAACGCCCGCCTTATTTTCATTACCGAAGCTCTCTTCCTGCTTGCCTTTGCCTTTATGGCGTTTGTCCGCGCCGCCAACCCGGAGATCGTCGGCACCGAGAAACCGATGGAGCTGGCTTTCATTAACTCCATTCTTCGCTCGCCATCCTTCCCGCCGAACGATCCCTGGCTTTCAGGTTACGCCATCTCGTATTACTATTTTGGCTATGTTTTGACTGCCATGCTCGCCCGAATGACCGGAGTGCTAGGCAGCGTAGCTTTCAACCTGATGCTCGCCCTCCTCTTTGCCCTCAGTGCCATTGGGGCGTATGGATTACTCTATAACCTACTGGCAAATCATCGCGCCTCCCGCGTCACGTCTCATTCCTCACTCATCACTCCTCTCCTCGCTCCCCTCTTCCTCCTCCTTGTCTCCAACCTTGAAGGATTTCTTGATGCCCTTCATCAGCATGGCATCTTCTGGCCTTCCGAGCAACTTTCCAACCTGCAACCTGCCAACTCTCAGACACCTGTATCCAGCTTCTGGACCTGGCTGGACATCAAGGATCTGGTTTTACCACCCACCCAACCGCTCAGCTGGATTCCCGACCGTTACTTGTGGTGGTGGCGCGCCTCTCGCGTCATCCAGGATTACGACCTTGCCCACATCTGGCACGAGATCATAGATGAGTTTCCCTTTTTCTCTTATCTGCTCGGTGACTTGCATCCACATGTGTTAGCCATGCCATTTGGCTTGCTGGCGGTTGCCGCGGCGTTGAATCTCTTCCTGGGTGGCTGGCGCGGCGAGACGAATCTCTTCGGGTTACATCTCTCCATCAACAGAAATGGATTTCTCCTCTCGGCACTCATCTTGGGCGGATTGGCATTCCTCAACACCTGGGATATCCTGGCCTACACCGTGCTGGTGCTGGGCGCGTATGTGTTGTTTCGCGTCCACGAGCGTGGCTGGAGCTGGAAGCGGCTGGAGGAGGTCATCGCCCTCGGCTTGCCGCTTGGCACACTGGCGATCCTGCTATACCTGCCGTTCTACTTAAGCTTCTCCTCACAGGCAGGCGGCATCCTGCCCAACCTGGTATACCCGACGCGCGGCGCGTATCTCTGGGTCATGTTTGGTGCGCTGTTCTTTCCGATTTATTCCTTGCTGATCTACCTGTGGCGCGGCGAGAGACGCCCTGCCAACTGGCTCTTGGGAATCGGCCTGGCTGTTGGCCTGGAACTTTTCCTGTGGCTCTTTTCCTGGGCAATCGGCTGGTATGTTGAGTTGCGGCTTCCTGATCTTGCTGCCTCATTTTTACAATCCCAAGGTGTGATCAGTGCACAGGGCTTTTTTGCGAGTGCGATGCACCAGCGTTTCATTTTTATCGGCGGTCTGTTGACTCTCCTGACCTTGGTCGCACCTGCCCTCGCGTTTCTGGCAAAGATCACTCCTCGACCACTCTCCGCTGACGACCGATCATCAATCATTAATCATCAATCACCTGCCCCGGGCTCAGTCGATGGGACAACCATAAATTTTTCATCCTTCATCCTTCATCCATCATCTTTTGTTCTTCTCCTTATCCTCCTCGCCTCCCTCCTTGTCCTCGCTCCCGAATTCATCTACCTGCGCGACCAATTTGGTTGGCGCACGAACACCATTTTCAAGTTCTATTATCAGGCCTGGGCGCTGTGGAGCCTCGCTGCCGCCTTTGGTGTTGCATTTTTATTGAGGAACCTGAACCGCGTTTGGAACCTGGTATTCAGCATGGGGCTGGCGATGTTACTTTTTGCTTCACTCACCTACCCGACCCTCGCCCTGCTGACCAAAACCAATGACTTCAATCCACCCTTCGGCTGGTCGCTGGACGGCGCCGTACACCTCGACCGCGATTATCCAAGCGACGCTGACGCCATCCACTGGATGCAGTCTGCCTCTTATGGAATAATCGTTGAAGCCACCGATCGGGATGCCAGCTATTCTGACTACGCCCATATCTCGACTTACACCGGTCTGTCCACCGTGCTTGGCTGGCCTATGCACGAAGGTCAGTGGCGTGGTGGTTACACCGAACAAGGCTCTCGTTTGGACGACATTCAGCATCTCTACGAGACCAATGACTGGATGACAGCACAAGCCATCCTAAACCAGTACAACATCCGCTATGTTTATGTAGGTTCGCTTGAACGGTCAGCTTACCATGTCAACGAATCCAAATTCCAGCGCTTTCTACAGCCAGTCTATCAAAACGGCGGTGTGACGATCTATGGAGTGCCATGACAGGAATGCGAAGTGTCCCGACTTCGCCATGCGACGACCGGTCTCATCGGACTCCATTCCAGTGTAAAATAACCTAATGACTTCACACAAAATCACCCTCGAACACCTGGCCTACGCCCTCGCGTTTGCCCTGGCGCTGACCCTGCGCTTCCTGCACCTCGGCGCGCTGCCGCTGACGGATTCCGAAGCGGATTTGGCACTTCAAGCCCTGCAGGTGGCGCATGGGATCCATCCCGTGATTGGGCCGAACCCGGCCTATGTGTTGATTACTGCAATCCTTTTTTTTCTGTTCGGTGCAAGCGAATTTTTGGCACGTTTTTGGCCCGCCCTCGCTGGCAGCATGCTGGTGCTGCTGCCATACTTTTTTCGCGATCGACTCGGCCGCGGTGCGGCGCTCATCCTGGCCTTCGCGTTGGCTTTCGAACCGGGGTTGCTCGTCCTCGCGCGCACCGCGGGAAGTTCGATCCTGGCAATCGCTATTCTAGCCCTTGCCTGGGTCGTAGGACGCGAGCGACGCTTTCCTCTGGTTGGCATCTTCGCTGGTCTTGCTCTCCTCTCAGGCCCGGCAATCTGGATGGGATTATTTCTCCTCGGTATAGGTGTTGCCATTTGGCAGGTGTTCATTCACAAGCGATCCCAAACCAATGACCCAAAACCAAGCTCAGCTGAAGATAACTCGTTACCCATCACCCGTTATTGGAAAATTACCCTGATCTATGGAATTGGCACACTGCTAGCAGGAGGTACCCTCTTCCTCCTTGCGCCGAACGGTCTGAGCGGCTTTGTCGCTTCTTTCCTGGTTTTCATCAAGGGCTGGTGGACGATTTCCGGTGTGCCCGTCACACACCTGCTCATCTCGCTGCCTGCCTACCAATTGATGGCCCTTATCTATGGCATCATCGCCCTCGTGCGCGGCATCCTGGCCAGGGATCGCCTGGTGATCGGCTTGGGCGTGTGGACGGGTATCGCACTGCTCATGACGCTGGCTTACCCGGCACACCAGATGGCGGACCTGGCTTGGTCTATTATTCCGCTCTGGATTCTGACCGCACTTGAGCTGGGTCGTTATACCAATATCGAAGGCGTCGGAGGCTGGGAGCTCAGCGGAGTGACTGCGCTGACGATTGCCAGCCTCGTCTTCGCCTGGCTTAACCTGATGACAACCACGGCGCAACCGGCTCTTGCGCAATCACATTTGCTGGTGGCTGGAGGCGCACTGCTCATCCTGGGGTTGAGCCTGGCTCTTATCGGTTTTGGTTGGTCAATGGGGGTGACCCGCCTTGGGGCGGCATGGGGTGGCGCAGCCTTCCTGCTGGCATTCACTCTTGGCGCAGCCACCGGAGCAGCCGGTTTGCATGAGACACTTACCGTCGAGCTTTGGTCACCTGTTTCACAAACCATCCAGACGGACCTTCTTCAAAAAACACTGGACGACCTCTCCGAGTGGAATAAAGGACATATCGAGTCCTTGTCGGTGACCCTCGTCAGGGTTGATTCCCCCGCGCTGCGATGGTCGCTGCGCGATTGGGAAGTAAAAGAAGCTGACGCCCTCCTGCCAACGGACACCCCTCCACTGGTCATCACCGCCCTGGGTGTGGAGTTAAAACAAGGCGTTGCTTACCGTGGCGAGGTTTTCTCCTGGCGCTGCACCCCTGCCTGGGATCAGGCGCAGTCCTCCGACTGGTTACGTTGGTTCGTCTTCCGCGAAATGACGCAGCAAAAAGAAGAAATAGTCCTGTGGGCGCGAAGCGATCTTTTTTTTGGCAATGAAACCGGAGCCTCGCCGTAACAGGTGATGTGAAACCTCCTCATGCCACAACCATCCATAATTGCCATTGATGGTCCTGCCGCATCAGGAAAAACCACGCTTGGCTATCGGCTGGCTGAAGCGCTTGGCTATCTGTTCTTCGATACCGGCGTTATGTACCGCGCGGTTACCTGGTTAGCGCTCCAGCGCGACTTGGACATGAACAATGAAGCTGGCATCACTAAGCTCGCTCAAAAAATCTCGATTGACGTGCGTCCACCGTCAAAATATGATGGGCGGATGTGTGATGTGCTGGCTGATGGCGTGGATGTGACCTGGGAGACGCGCCGCCCGGAGGTGGATGCCAATGTCTCGCAAGTCTCAACCTATAAACGAGTGCGAAAGGCATTGGCCTCACAGCAGCGGCGAATCGGACTGCGCGGTCGCGTGGTAATGATTGGTCGCGATATTGGTACGGTCGTTCTACCCGAAGCAGGTTTAAAAATCTATCTTGACGCTAGCGCGGAAGTACGCGCTCGCCGCCGTTACGATGAGATCACAGCACGGGGCGAAAAGGGTGTTTTTGGGGAAATTCTCGCTGGCGTGCGAAGGAGGGATGAGATCGATTCCCGTCGCACCCACTCACCATTGAAAGTTGCCAAGGATGCAATTGTCATTGATTCCAACTCCCTGAATGCAGATGAAGTTTTCACCACTGTGGAGGCGTTATGCAAGTGAAATCTTATCGCGTGGCATTCTGGCGAAAGCTTGTTCGTCCATTTCTCAAAAGCGTGTTACGCGCCATTTTTCGCCTTCTCGCACCGGTCGAAATCATCGGCAAAGAGAATATTCCCTACCGCCAACCTTATGTGGCCGCCATGAACCATGTCTCGCTTTTCGACCCACCTTTCATGCTCTCGTTCTGGCCAGAGATGCTTGAATCCATGGGAGCGATAGATATCTGGCACCGACCCGGCCAAAATATCCTGGTGCGTCTATATGGTGGCATCCCGGTCCACCGGGGTGAGTATGACCGGCAATTGCTGGATACAGTGCTGGCTGTCCTACGCACGGGGCACCCGTTGCTAATAGCACCAGAGGGAGGACGCTCGCACGAACCAGGGATGACGCGCGCCAAGCCAGGTGTAGCCTATATCGTCGAGGAAACTGGCGCCATGGTTGTGCCGGTCGGCATCGTTGGTACGACCGATGATTTCTGGAAAAAGGCATCGAAGGGGAGGCGGCCGCGGTTAACAATGCGCATAGGTAAACCGTTCAGCCTGCCACCTGTGGAAGGAAAAGGCGCAGCGCGGCGCGAAGCCCGCCAACGCAATGCTGATCTGGTCATGAAAAGAATAGCCGCTCTTTTACCGGAGGAATACAGAGGCTTTTATCACGATGGTGCCTTCACTTCCTGAGAAGCCGGTCGCTGAGGTGTGGCGCCCTGAATTGACGTGTCTCCCGGCCATCACATACGCGCGGCGGTTGACCCGCTGGCTGTTGAGAGGGTTTGTGAGGTTGCTGGTGAATTGTTTCACCCGACCAAATGTTTCCGGCCTGGAAAATTACCCAGGGAAAGGTCCAGCGTTGGTTGTCATGAACCATTTAGGGGATGCCGACCCGCTGGTCCTGCTTGCGTTACTGCCGATTTTTCCCGAATTCCTGGCGAAGATCGAGCTGTATAACATTCCTGTGCTGGGCGCGCTCATCCATGCATACGGGGTCATATGGATTCACCGCGGTCGACCTGACCGTCGCGCCGTCCGTGCCGCGCTGGAGGGTTTGCAGATTGGAAAACTTATAGGAGTGGCTCCGGAAGGGCGCGAAAGCCCGCTGGGGGTGCTGGAGGAGGGAACAGATGGCGCGGCTTTTTTGGCGCTCAAATCCGGCGTAACCCTCATACCGGTGACCTTGACCGGCACCCAGAATGTGCGACTCTACGGGAACATGAAGCGGCTTCGCCGGACTCCGATCACGCTGCGGGTGGGTAAGGCGTTTCAGTTGCCGCAGACAGTCAAAGGTTCAGGCGAGGAGCAAACCGGTAGACAGGGAGCGCTGCGCGCCTCCACACGTTATATAATGGAAATGCTAGCCAGCCAGCTTCCGCCCGAGTATCGTGGGATTTATTCCTATGTGACTTAAGGTTAAGCGGATGTAATGTACCTAAAGACACGGCTGTTCATCCAATGACTAACTGCGTTTATCGGTGATCAATTATGGTATATTCCAGTTCCCGAATGTTTTTATAGAGGTGAAGGATGACCGAGCCAGCTTATGATCACACCAGATACGAACCAATGCGCCGCTTCCTGCGTTTCTTGATGCGCATCCTGGTGGCTACCATTGTAAAAGTGGACAGGATCGAGGGCGTGGCGAATGTCCCGGTGAGCGGTCCGATGATCCTGTATAGCAACCACATCGCATTCATAGACCCGATCCTGATCATCAACGCCGTCCCGCGTAATATCGTGCCGCTGGCAAAGTTGGAAGCGTACGATTACCCCATCGTCGGTATCTTCCCGCGTTTGTGGAATGTCATCTCTGTCCAGCGCGGCGAGGTGGATCGGCGCGCCCTTCGAGCCTGCCGCCAGGTGCTCGAGGCGGGTGAGATCCTCTGGATCGCGCCGGAGGGGACACGCCGACCGGCTTTGCTGGAAGCAAAGGACGGGATGGCTTATCTCGCGTCCCAAACCGGCGCGCCACTGCTGCCCATTTCAGTGGATGGGACCATGGGACAACCAGCGTTGCCCTTCAGCCGCCGTTGGCGGGAACCTGGCGTAAACATGGTCTTCGGACGCCCCTTTCACTTCAAGCCCGGACTGGGGCGGGAGGATCGCTCCGAGTTGGGAAGGATGACCACCGAGGCGATGTACGTGTTGGCTGAAATCCTACCTCCTGCGCGCCGCGGCGTATTTTCGGACCTTTCACACGCGACTACAACAACCCTAGAGTGGATATAATCACCGATATGTATCCCTCCCAGCATGATATTGCAAGGGTAAAGTTCCTCGCCATCCTTCTACTGGTGAGCGTCAGCATCCTGGCGTTCATCGCCCTTGTCCAGCCGTGGTCTCTGCGGCAGGAAACTCTTGTTTTGCATGTTGGCGATGTAGCCTCGCAGGATATGCGCGCTGGACACGATATATCCTATGTCAGTCAGGTAAAGACCGAGGAGGCGCGTGCCGTGGCCGAACGCGCCGTGGAACCGCTCTACGCCCCGCCGGATCCAGACATTACCCGCACCCAGATCGAAGCCTTGCGTGCAGTTTTGGATGCGATCAGTTCGGTGCGATCTGCTGATAGCCTTCCCAGTCAAAAACAGGCGGACTTGGTATCTCTTCAAGGTGTGAATCTGACATCGGTGGATATCGAATACCTGTTAGCATTTACATCTACCCGCTGGGATAATGTTCAGACTCAAGCTGTTCAAGTGCTCGAACGGGTGATGGGGAGTTCGATCCGCAGCGACGACCTAGGGATCGTCCGTCAAAACGTGCCAACGATGGTAAGTTACTCGCTGACGGAAGCAGAAGCTACGCTGGTCACGGCCTTGGTTTCACCGTTCGTTGCCCCCAATAGTTTCTACAGTCCAGAACTTACCCAGGCTGCCCGGCAGGCGGCACGTGAGGCTGTCCCGCCGGTCACATTGTCTTACATTAAAGGGCAAACCATCGTCTCCAGCGGACAATTGATCTCTGCGGCAGACTACGAAGCACTGGCAGAGCTTGGATTGATTAGCCCCGCTAACAGCATGATCGAGTTCAGCGGTGCAGCGGCGTTGGTGCTGCTGGCAGCTGTATTCACGGTTCTATTCTTCCACCGCCGCATGCCACCGATGATGATTGACTTGCGCGGGCAGATCATTCTTGCGTTGCTTTTCCTGATCTTGCTGATCGGAGCACGGGTGGTGCTGCCCAATCGTACAGTTGCACCGTACCTTTACCCACTCCCTGCGTTTGGTTTGTTGGTTTCTGCACTTTTTGGCATGGAAAGTGGAATGATCTTTTCCCTGCTATTGAGCGCGCTTTCTGCCTATGGGATGCCGAGTGCTCTCGGCTTGCTGCCATACTACGCATTGGGAAGTTTTTGCGGCATCTTCGTGCTTGGGCAGGCGCGCCGTATCGGGAACTATCTGTGGGCAGGTGTCGCTGTGACCGGGGCGAGCGCGGCGATGGTTGTGTCATATCGTCTTGTCTCCACTGCCACCGACTGGGTTGGCATTGCCACCCTGCTTGGCGCAGCGGCTTTCTGCGGGGTTGTCTCCATTGGTGTCGCCTTGCCGGCGCAGTACCTCCTGGCACAATTTCTTGGATTGACCACAGCGCTTCAATTGCTAGAGATTTCCCGTCCCGATTTTCCCCTGTTGAAATATTTCCTCCAGCGGGCGCCGGGTACATACCAGCACAGCCTGCAGGTGGCGAACATGGCCGAACAGGCAGCAGAACAGATCCACGCGGATGGCTTGCTGACACGCGTCGGTGCCATATTCCACGATATCGGTAAAAATGCCAACCCGGCATTCTTTATTGAGAACCAGCCTCCGGACGAGGTGGACCCCCACAATGAAATGGATCCTGCTGTCGCATCTGCGACGATCATCCGCCATGTTTCAGATGGGCTGGAGCTGGCGAAAAAGTACCGCCTGCCACTCCGCATCCAGGACTTTATCGCAGAACATCACGGCACGCTCATTACCCGATACCAGTACAACGCCGCGCTGGAGGCAGCGGGAGGGGAGCCGGTGGATGCCGAGAAATATCGGTACTCCGGACCGCGCCCGCGCTCACGCGAGACAGCCCTGCTTATGTTGGCGGATGGTGTGGAAGCGCGCGCCCGTGCCGAGCATCCGAAGACCGACGATGAGATGCTGGCTCTCGTTCGCAATGTGATCGAATACCGTCAGCAAGCCGGGCAGCTGGAGAACGCTCCACTGACCCAGCTCGACCTGCGGATTATAAGCGAGTCGTTCTTTGCCACTTTACGCGGTACTTTTCACCCGCGCCTGGAATATCCATCTGACATTACCCCCACAACTGACAAGCATACCCATCCCTTGGGTAAGAAGGTAAAATGATCATCGTTGAGACAGACCCTGGGATTCATTTTCCCGAGGAATTGCTCGAGCGCGCTGCTTCAACGACCCTCATCCAGACCGCCGCACCCGATGCCGATCTGACTCTTGTCCTTACGGGTGATGAGCGCATCCGAAACCTCAACCGTGATTTTCTTGGCCGCGACATGCCGACCGATGTCCTATCGTTCCCGGCCAATGAAACGGATCCAGAAACCGGGCGACGTTATCTTGGTGATGTCATCATCTCACTGCCGCGTGCCCGCGACCAGGCCGCAACGCGAGGTCACGCCCTCGATAATGAGGTGCAATTGCTTGTAATCCACGGCGTGCTGCACCTGCTCGGTTACGATCATGCCGAAACGTCAGAGAAAGTGCGCATGTGGGCTGCGCAAGCTGAAATCCTGGAAAGGCTCGGCATTACCGTGATTCAAACGTAGGACGAATGATCGCAACGAGATTCGCCTCATGAAAAACTTTTTCATTACCCGTCTCCATTCCTTCGGTTACGCTTTCCGGGGTTGGTGGTACGTTATCCGTACCCAGCGGAATGCCTGGATCCATGCGCTCGTCACAACGATGGTCATCTTGCTGGCATCCTTGCTGAGGTTGCCGGCGCGTGATTGGGCGGTTCTCTTTGTAACCATCGCAATGGTTTGGACCGCAGAATTCTTAAATACTGCGCTGGAGGCAGTGGTGGACCTGGCCAGTCCCCGCAACCATCCACTGGCAAAGGTGGGTAAGGATGTCGGTGCGGCTGCGGTGCTTATCGCTGCGCTGACATCCATATTAGTTGGATTGCTCATCCTCGGCCCGCCGTTATGGGAGAGACTGGCTCCATCATTTTCCAGGTAATCAATTCAGGAAGGTTTCTATGGCACTCTCTTTTAAATTTGGCACGGTGGGTTCCCCCGAGGCCACACCCCCCAAACCGGGTGGAACGGTCGGTGGAATAAAATACTCCAAATCCATTGGGTTGAACGCCTTGGAGCTGGCGTGGGTAAGCGGCGTGCGTGTGGGTGAAAATACCTGCGCGGCGATTAAACAAACTGCTGGCGAAAACAGAGTAGCGCTTTCGGTTCACGCGCCATATTACATTAACCTGAACGGCGAGGAGGGCAAGTGGCCACGCCTGCGCAAGTATCTAATGGATGCGGCGTACTTTGGCAACCTCGCCGGGGCCACCGATATTATCTTCCATCCAGGCTCGTACTTTGGCCGCCCGGCGGAAGAGGTTTTAGGGGTGACGATCCCACGCTTGCGCGCCTGCGTGGACGAATTGCGAGCCGCAGGCAATCCGGTCACGCTGCGCCCGGAGACCAGCGGAAAATCAGCCATGCTCGGCTCGCTGGCTGATACGTTGGCGATGGCGAAGGAGATCCCCGGTGTATTCCCCTGCCTCGATTTTGCCCACCTGCATGCTCGCCTCGGTGACGGCGCGATGAACACATACGATGAATGGATGACCGCGTTGGAATTATATCGGAAGACATTGGGTGAGGATGCCATGCAGCACCTCCATATCCACCTCTCAGGCATCAATTATGGCCCGAAGGGAGAGAAGAATCACCTAATTATGGAGGAAGCCGATTTGGATTTCAAGACCCTGATGCGTACCCTGCACGAATCGAGGGCGAAAGGCCGCATCATGTGCGAAAGTCCCGTACTGGAAGTGGACGCATTGAAGTTCAAAGATTTATGGATGAAAGCAAGCGGGGAGGGGGAGTGAGGCAAAGAGTATCTGGATTGAGGACATTCATTTTAAGCTAAACTAAAAAACTCCGTTTTCTCATCTTGAATGAAACGAAGCATCTCCATTTTTTTTATTGGTTCTTTCGCTATACTTAAGTTCTCACTTCCTTATCCCACGTGTTCGATGAGTTTCTGGTAGAGCTTCCTGGTGGCAGCCAATGGTTCCATCCCCAGCTCAGAAAAAAGAACTTCCTTGAGTTCCTGGTATTGTTTCACCAATCCGGCGCGGTCGCCGAGGGAGGCATAAACCCGCATCGCCTGGCAGTGCAAGTCTTCAGATAGGTTGTCCACCCGCAAGGCGCGTTGCACCAGTTCGAGCGCCCGGGTGAATCGTTCGTGAAAGAAATGATGGTCTGAAAGTGCAGAAAGCGCTGAAATGTAGGCTTGGGTCAACCGCTGGCGCTCAGGGAACACCCAGCTGTAATAAAGGTTATCGAGATACTCGTTCCGGTAGAGGGAGATTGCCCGTTCGTAGCATTGGGCTGCGATTTCTTCATCAGGGGTCATGCGCGCGGTAGCCAGCGCCGTATCGAACTCATCCACATCCACGCTGAAGGCAGCTGTATCCAGCCAATACTCGCCTGTTTCGACGATGATGAACCGTGGGGAAGTCCCACCTGATCTCAAGGCGTTGCGTAGCCGGGATAACGCGGTGTGGAAAGCAGTGAGACCGCGCCCTGGTTTATCGGCCCAAATGGCGTCGAAGGCACGCTCGGTCGGGACGCGTTCACCGCGGAAGGTGATGAAGTAGGCCAGGAGGTCACGCGCCTTTGCAGAAACCCACCGCTCTTGCTGAATTTCTTCACCCCTTACAAAAACCTGGAAGGGGCCAAGACATTTTACTGTTACCGCTGAATTTCCTATTGCAGGAAGTGGCGGTCCCACACTCGCATGCAGGTTCTCCATTACATGGCTGAGAAACTGGCTCTTTTCACCCGCCTCTTGAAGCGCAGAGCAGACAATGCGGCTGCGTTCTCCCTGGTCGAGGAATAATTGAACAGCCTGGGTCGGCTCGATCAACCTCAACGCCTTGTAGGCGAAATCAAGGCCAGTATCCTTGCGAAAGGTGACGAGATGGATGAATGAAAGCCCAAAGTAGACCATCGCCAGAGGGATGCGGAATTGACGCCGTTCGCCGATGGCCACTAATTCTGTATAGAGGCTTTCTGCGCTGGATAACTGCTGCCGTTCGAGGGCAACATCAGCAAGCACACTCCGGCAGACAAATGCCTCGTACGTATCAGGGTTGCCGGCGTAAGCCCAGAGGGCGCCCTCCGCCATCTGCCAGGCTTCATCCACCCGCCCCTGGCCATAGAGATTGTAAGCCAGGAAACCAGATGCCATTAACTTTTCATAGGATGCAAGGCCCAGCGTTTGCGCCATTTCCATGGATTGGCGTAAACAGGATTCGGCACGCGCAGCCTCGCCTCGTCGGGTAAGGACATTCCCGAGGGCTGCATAGGCGCTGGGGAGTAACTCGCGCAGGTGGAAAGTTTGGGCAATCTGCAAACCGCGTTCAGCATATTCCAAAGCGGTATTGAGATCGCGCCAATAAAGATATGGGGTAACGAGTGAAATGTACGCCTGGGCAGCTATGGGGGAAAGTCCTTCCGAAGCAAGCTGCAAAGCTTCTTTGCAGTAACGGACTGTCGCGTGGGGGTCGCCGTGCCACCAGCATATCTGACCGAGTGATTGCAAGTAATTTGCCCGCGCCAGAGGCGAGAGGCGTTCAGCCGCCAAATATGCTTCTTTGATAGCCTGCTCGGCGAGCTTACGTCCTTGATCCATGCCAGCCAGGAAACCCACGCTCTTGGCAAGCGCCATCAGAGCATCCGCCCGGGCGACATGATCTTCAACAGGGACACAAGCAAGAGCTTCAGAGGCGAGTTTTTCAGCCTGGCGGTAATTTCCCTGGGCACGGTTGACTTCTGCCAAGCGCGTAAGAGCACGGCTGACCCCGCTGAGGTTGGCAGAGCTGGTGAAGGCAGCGCGTGCATCCTCGTAGGAATTGATGGCTAATCCAGACTCACCCAAGCGGTAACGAACGTTGCCCCAGTGTAGTAAAAGCTCTGGATTGGCATGCATGATTTCAATCGGAAGGGTGGTCAAATAACGGTTGAGAACCTCTACGCGTCCAAGTTCAACGAAATCCGGGGCAAAGACCTGGACGACACGTGCAGCGGCCTGCCAATCACAGGCTTCAACATAATGGCTGAAAGCTGCCTCCAACTCCCCATGGTGTTCATAATGCTTCCCGGCTGCTTCTTGCAGGATGGCGACCTGATTGGGTTGGTCGTGCAGTAATTTACTGAGAAGGAATTCTCGGAAGAGATGATGGTAGCGGTACCATCTCCGTTGAGTATCGAGACTGGTCAGGAAAAGGTTCTCCTGCTCCAATTGATCGAGCATGGGTTGTGCATTGGCGATGCCGGGAAGTGCATTACATGCAGCAGCATCCAACTGGTGAAGAATGGCTGTACTCAGTAAAAAGGTCTGGCGTTCGGTGAACTGGCGGAGGAACACTTCATCGGCAAGATACTCGAAAATATGCCGGTGGGAGCCACTTAGACCGGCAATCAGGCGGTCAGCGCTGTTTACATCCTGCCCGCTTATAGACGAACAGACGATCTGCAAGGCAGCTGCCCAACCCTCGGTTTTTTCATTGAGAATATTCAGAGTCTGGTCGGAAATGCCAGGGACACAACGCCCGACAAGAGCTGAAATTTCCTCCTCACGGAATCGCAGGTCGGAGACTCGCAATTCAGCCAGCATTCCGCGCGCGCGTAAGCGAGCCAACGCCAATGACGGGTCGGTGCGCGTAGAAATCAGCAGATGCAAAGATGGTGGGATATTTTCAAGTAGAAAGTCAACCAATTGATGAACAGGTGGACTGGCAATGAAGTGATAATCTTCAAGCACCAGCAACCAGGGGGGTAGCATTGCATCCGTCAATTCATTGATCAGGACGGCGAGAACCTGCTGCGGAGAAACAGTTGCGTTTGTACTTTCGAGCAGTGATTTGAGAGTCTCTCCAATGGCTCTTCCATCTGTGTTTTTCATGCGGCGAATCGCTTCAATGAGGTAAGCAAGGAATACGTTTGGGTCACTATCGGTTGCATCGAGCTGCACCCAGGCAACGGGGAATGGCGAGGCAGCCAGGAAATCTGCCAGGAGAGTGGTCTTTCCGTAACCAGGAGGCGCGGAAATTAAAATCAATCGTTTATCGAGCTGGTTTTCAAGCCAGGAGATTAAATGCGGGCGGGGCAATCTATCCGCTGCCGGCTTGGGAATGAGGAATTTGGTACGGAGCAGGGTCGAGTGCTTCATGATTACATTATAGTCATAAAAGTAGGTGAGTGCATCCTCGTGAAAGAGCTGGAGGTTTTTATATAATGAAGATACAGCACATTTTGCAAATAATTTGAAAACACATGAGGTTATGATATTCAGGATCATATCCTGTTATTTCTTAAGGAGAGAGAAAAATGAATAAAAAGTCTTTGCTGTTTTCCATCCTTTTGGTCGCTGTGCTTGCCATGAGCGCGTGTGGACCGACCACTACCCCTACGCAGGAGGCAACCCAGCCGCCAGCGCCGCCAGAGACAACCCAACCACCAGCGACAACCGCTCCACCCACAGAGGAACCGCTCAGGGTACTGAATATCGCTGATACCGCGGCCATCACCACGTGGGATCCAGTCGCTTCTTCTTCAACTGAAGCTGCCTACATGGGAAACATGTATGAACAACTGCTTCGGGTCAATCCACCCGGATCGGCGGAAAAATACACCCCACTGCTGGCAACCGATTGGGAGGTGAGCACAGATGGCCTGACCTGGACCTTCCACCTGCGTCCCAATGTCAAGTTCCATGATGGCGAGTCATTGACCGCATCTGCGGTCAAACAGTCGATCGACGCCGCGAAGGATCATGCTTCCTACTCCTTCATCTGGTTCCCGTTGGACTCGGTTGAGGTGGTGGATGACCTGACGGTCAAGTTCAACTTATACTATTCCGCCCCGCTTGAACTGATCCTGGGTTCACAGTACGCTGCCTGGATCATTAGCCCCAAGGCTATGGATGCCGCGGTTGCTGATCCCAATTATTGGGCAGCAGGTCTGGAGGCTGGCACCGGTCCGTATATGCTTGAGTCATATACTCCCGATAAGGAACTGGTTTTCACGAAGAACCCCGATTACTGGGGTGGCTGGCAACCCGGTCAATTTGACAAGGTTGTGGTGGAGATTGTCAGTGAGGCGGTCACCCAGCAGCAGATGTTGGAAGGCGGCCAGGTTGACCTGGTTACCCGCATGCCAATGGAGAACTACGAAGCATTCAAGAACAACCCCAACTACGTCTACACGGAGGAACAAACCCTCGACAATTATCTGGGTTTCTTCAACACACTGCGCCCGCCATTGGATAACTTCCTTGTACGCCAGGCACTTTCGTACGCCATCCCGTACGAGGATATCATCACAGTGGGTGCTGCCAGCCTTGCAAGCCAGGCACGAGGCCCTGTTCCCCAGGGCTGTTGGCCATGGTCAGACCAGGTCAAGCAATACACTTACGACCTGGACAAGGCCAGAGACCTACTGGCTCAAGCCGGTCACCCGGGTGGAGGCTTTACCATTAATCTCACATATGCCGCCGAGAATGATGTCGAGGCAGCCTTTGCTCCATTGATCAAGGATTCCTTTGAGCAGATCGGGGTGATGGTGAATATCCAATCCATCCTGTTCAGTCAACAGTGGAGTGCCGCCAAGTCGGATCCTGCCAATGCCCAGGATATGTTCATATTGCTCTACTGGCCGACCTACAGCGATGCCGGCTCGGACAACATGTGGTCCATGTTCTACGGGACCTCCGAGAGCCCGCACATTAACGTGACCGCCTTTAACCTGGCTTACTGGTTCGACCAGCATTACAACGATTTGCTGGATACAGCCATTGCCGATACGGTCACCGATCCGGCCACCTCGCAAACCACCTACAATGAAGCTGCCAACTACTTGGTGGATCAGGCGCCAGCGGTCTTCTTCATGGATATCAAGATCCCCTTCGTGGTTCCGACTTATATCCATGGTTTCAAGTACAATATCAACTATCCGTTCCAGTACTTCTTCTACTACCAGCTAAGCACAACCAAGTAAGTTGGTCGGAAATCCGATTCTTCCAGCCGGGGGCGTTTTCCTTCTCCCGGCTGGATTCGGTATTGCTCGTTACGAAATTAATAAATTTTCGGTCACGGTCATCCATTGTTACAAAAGCTTGAATATATCCTGCGGCGTTTGCTGACCTCCATCCTCGTGCTGTTTGGGGTCTCGATCATCACTTTCCTGCTGGCAAGGGTGGTGCCATCTGACCCTGCCGAATTGTATCTCGGTCCCAAGGCAAGGGCAGATGAGATCGCCCGTGTGCGGGAACAATTGGGGTTGAACAAGCCGCTCTCGGTGCAATATTACATTTACATGCGTGATCTATTGCACGGTGACCTGGGGATCTCAATTGGCACCAAGCGTCCTGTGTTGGATGAGATTAAAGACCGCGCCCCTGCCACCATGGAACTGCTCTTCACTGGCATGTTATTGGCAGCCGTGATCGGCATCCCGCTGGGAGTATTGAGCGCACGCTGGCAGGGCAAGCCGCTGGATGTTGCAGTTCGATCGTTCTCCATCGTGGGCGTTTCAATGCCGGCTTTTTACCTCGGCCTTTTAGTGCAGATCATCTTTTTCAGCCGATTTCACCTGCTGCCGCTTACGGGACGTGTGAGTTCGAGCTTGCGTTTCACGAACCCGATCACCACGATCACAAATTTCTTTCTCATCGATACCCTGCTGACCCATAACTGGTTGGCGTTCAAGGATGTTCTTCTTCACATTCTGCTGCCTGCCTTGACCCTGGCTGCCTACCCGATTGGTTTGATCGCCCGGATGACCCGGGCAGCCATGCTGGAAGTATTGGAACAGGACTATATCCGTACCGCCAGGGCATACGGGATCAAGGATATTATCATTACCTATTACTATGCCCTAAAGAATGCCATCAGCCCAACCCTGACTGTGATCGGTTTGACGATTGCCTTATCACTGACCGGTGCTTTCTTCGTGGAAGCGATCTTCAATTGGCCTGGATTAGGGCAATTCACTGTGCGGTCGTTGCAAAATATTGATTACCCCGCCATCATGGGCATCACCCTTTTCGGCGCCGCCGCTTATGTGGTAATCAATCTGATCGTAGATATCCTGCAAGCTTGGATTGACCCGAGGATAAGCCTGAAGTAGCCATGGCAGCCATCCCTGCTTCAACCGTCGAATTGGAAGTACAAAGCACGCGCACGATACGTCACGTGGCAAGCGTGATCTTGCGCGATCCGCTCTCCCTGGCCAGCACGATTGTCATCATCGTTTTTGTTCTTGTTGCGGTTTTTGCGCCTCTTGTGGCCTCCTCGCCCGAGGAGGGTGCCGGGAAGACAAACGTAAGCCAGCGGATGCTGATCCCCTCATTGGAGCATCCCCTGGGTACCGATCGGTTGGGGCGCGACATGCTCAGCCGGGTAATCATGGGGGCGCGGTCCGCGTTAATGATCCCCATCGGGGTGGTATTCTTCGCCATCCTGATTGGAGCACCTCTGGGTGCCATTGCTGGTTACAAGGGGGGGTGGCTGGACGAAACGCTGATGCGCATCACCGACATGTTCCTTGCCTTCCCGTTTCTGCTGCTGGCGATGGCTATTACCGCCTCACTGGGGCGCGGTATGCGTAATGCGGCAATCGCTCTGGTGATATCTTGGTGGCCCTGGTACACCCGCCTGGTGCGTGGCGTGACCATCAGCTTGCGCGAGCGTTACTTCATAGAGGCTGCTCAAGCCACCGGTGTGCGCGATTCGATCATCATCCTGCGCCACATCCTGCCCAACACCATTTCTCCCATCCTGGTACAGGCAACCGTAGACCTGGGCACAGTCATCCTGGCGATGGGTGGTCTGGGATTCCTCGGCTTGGGAACCCAGCCTCCGGCTCCCGACTGGGGTCTGATGGTTGCTGAAGGGAGGGATTTCATCCTCAACCAATGGTGGATCTCGACTTTTCCGGGCATTGCCATTTTCATCGTCGTCCTGGCATTCAATCTGCTTGGTGACACTTTGCGTGATTTTTTCGACCCGAGGCAATACCGATGACCCCTTTGCTTGAAGTCCGGGACTTGTTTTTAGAGTTCAAGACATCGCGTGGTCAGTTGAAGGCGCTGAATGGTATTACATTTGACGTGCAACCTGGAGAGGTATTTGGCATCGTCGGGGAGACTGGCTGCGGGAAGACGGTTACCGGCCTTTCCATTTTACGTCTGTTATCCCGCTCGGCATCAATTATAAAAGGATTTATCCTTTTCGAGGGTATGGACCTGCTGGGCTTGTCACGGAGCGAGATTGAGGCTATCCGGGGTAGCAAGATCTCCATGATCTTTCAGGATCCGAGTACGTCGCTCAACCCGGTTTTCACTGTTGGTTCGCAAATCCAACGCGTCGTCAGCCAACACATGAAAGTAAATAAAAAGATCGCCAGTGCAAAGGCACGCGAAGCCCTGGCTGCCGTTGGATTACCGGATGTGGCGCGAATTATGGATTCTTATCCACATCAGCTCTCCGGTGGCATGCAACAACGTGTGATGATCGCCATGGCGCTTTCGTGCAACCCTCACTTGCTGATTGCTGATGAGCCAACCACTTCGTTGGACGTGACCATCCAAGCGCAGATTTTAAGATTACTAAGGGATTTACAGAAACAATTCGAAATCTCCATCATCCTGATCACACACAACCTGGGCGTTATTGCCCAAACATGCGATCGGTTGGCTGTTTTATATGGTGGATGCGTGGCTGAAAGTGGTCCCACGAAAGTCATCTTTAACAAACCACACCACCCCTATACATGCGGTTTGATGAATGCCATTCCACGTTCTGGCAACCGTGGGAAGAAGATGACCACGATCACCGGCACAGTGCCATCCAATCCAGGGGCAATGACCGGATGCATGTTCGCTCCCCGCTGTATGTTTAGCATGCCGCGTTGCAGCCTGGAAAGACCCCCACTCTTCCTGTATGGTGAAAATCATTTCAGCGCTTGTTTCTTGGCAGAGGAAAAAACATGATTGCACCTCCACTCGTTCAGGTTCGTTCGCTGGCCAAGTACTTTCGTCTGCCGGGTGGCTGGCTTTCGGGTGGGGCGCGTTACGTTTATGCCGTGGATGACATAAACTTCGAGATCGCTAACGGGGAGGTGCTGGGGCTTGTAGGTGAATCGGGTTGTGGAAAAACCACCCTGGGACGCTTGGTGCTGCGGCTTATCGACCCGACCAAAGGCCAGGTACTATTCGATGGGCAGGACCTTACCGCTCTTAAGAAGGAGGAAATGCGTCACATGCGCAAGCGGATGCAGGTTGTCTTCCAGAATCCGCTCTCGTCGCTAAGTCCGCGCTTCAAAGTCGAGCAGATTATCACCGAACCGTTGGTCACTCATCATGCAATCACCAGGAAAAAGATACGCGAACGGGTACTCGAACTGCTCGACCAGGTGGGGCTTGGGAAACAGCACCTCGACCGCTTCCCGCATGAACTTTCCGGAGGCCAGTGCCAGCGCGTCGCAGTGGCTCGCGCCCTGGCGCTAAATCCCAAGCTAATTGTCTTGGATGAACCGACCTCAGCGTTGGATGTATCCGTACAAGCGCAGATCATAAACCTGCTTGAAGAATTGAAGAAATTACTCGGTTTGACTTATTTATTCATCTCGCATGATCTGAATATCGTCCAGCACATCAGCGACCGCATTGGCGTTATGTACCTTGGCAAGCTGGTTGAGCTGGGTTCAAGTGAAGCCGTCTTTAACGCACCGTTCCATCCATATACAAAAGCACTTTTCAGCGCAATCCCCTTGCCCGTGGTTGACAGCAGGCGCGCGATGACCGTACTGGCAGGGAATGTGCCCAGCCCTGTCAACCCACCTTCTGGCTGTCGCTTCCATACCCGGTGTCCGCAAGTAAAGGATATATGCAAACAAAACCAGCCAAAATTCCTGCAGGTGCGAGGAGGGCGATTCGTTGCCTGTCATTTTGTTGAAGTAAATCATTCAATGGGAGAGATGCCATGACGCGTTTATTGGGTGTCGCAGGAGTACAAATGTCTGTCGTTCCCTGGGATGCCAATGCCACTGTTGAAAAGATGGCAGACATTGTCACGAATATTAAAAAGAACTTCCCTTGGATTGACCTGGCCATGTTTCATGAGCTGGTTATTCCTGGGCTGGTTCAATTTGTCACGGCTGAAAATGGCGACGCATTGGAAGAGAGTGCTGAGACGATCCCTGGTCCGCTGACCAGGCAGTTATGTTCGCTGGCGCGCGGGACCGGGCTCTGGCTCGTCCCCGGATCGATGTATGAAAAGGAGGGTGACAAACATTTCAACACGGCGATTGTCATTTCCCCGCAAGGTGAAATCGTGGCGAAATATCGCAAGATGTTCCCCTGGCTCCCCTATGAAAGGGGTACGAGCGCCGGCGATGCGTTCTGCGTTTTCGACATCCCCAATGTAGGACGTTTCGGCTTGTGCATCTGTTACGACATGTGGTTCCCGGAGGTCTCGCGCACCTTGGCCTGGCTGGGGGCAGAAGTAATTCTCCAACCCACACTAACTCCCACCTCAGACCGTGAACTGGAGCTGATAATGTGCCGGGCCAATGCCCTGTTCAATCAGTGCTATTTCATCAGCGTCAATGGGATCGGAACCTGGGGTGGCGGGCGCTCGACAATGATAGACCCTGATGGGCGCGTGCTTCAGGAGGCAGGCTCAATCCAGACCTTTTTAACCGAGATTATTGACCTCGATCACGTCACACGCACACGTGAATATGGGACCTTGGGCCTGGCGCAAACCCTAAAGCAGTTGCGCGATTCGGAACACAAATTCCCGATATACAAAGATGGACGATTGGCAAAGGGTAGTTTCAGCACGCTGGGTGCCCTTAAATTCCACAAGAAATTAGGGTATTCCTCTTCGGATCCCCTTCGGGAACAATGAACTTACCTGCTTCCCCTATCAAGTGGAGGGCACATGGAAAAAACCTCATTGTCAATATTCTTTGGGGTGTGTATTTTACTGATCCTGAGTGCGTGCAATCATGTTAAGATTGAAATGACCCCTTCGACTGAATATTTAAGTGTTCCTCCAGTGGAGAATATTAACACACCCGGCGAGGCGCTTACGCCCTCCCTCACCCCTATAAATACCATGACAACCTTACCTCCCAGTGCTACCCTTGGTGCCATTTTAAGCGGCACTGGGGTAGTGGCGCGCTCCCTGTTAACCTACGAAGACTTGATGAATGGGTCCAGTACCTCCCCTGTGGATGAAAGTGCGTTTGCCCTACCCGCCGAGGCAGCCAATCCTGGCGTCGTTTTCGAGGGGCGTCTCCAGATATCCGCCAGCAATGACAGTGATTCCAGGGTGATCCGCGATGACCTGAACCATGCCGCTGAACCGGCCCGGTTGCAACTCCCGGCTTTTGATCTTCATTTCGTACAGGATGGAAGTTTCTTGATCCCAACAGCCCAGGGGCTGGTATACACTGGGAATCCGTATTGGAATTATATCGTTGGCCCAGGCCGCATCTGGCGGGAGGACGGCGACCAAGGCTACGCTCGCCTTTCCTTCCCATTTGCCCTGGTGGAACGCAATCAGAATTGCACGCATAATGGGGTGATGACCTTCCTGTTCAACGGCACGAATGTCTCGCGGGTGCGTTACCAGATCACGCAAGAAACCTGCCGGTATTTTAAATTCAACCTTTGGGGTCAGGCAAGCGCAACATATACACCCGTGACCATCCTGCAGGCCGATGCCATCAAAGCCGCTTCCACTGCCGAAAGGTCGAGCCGATTGCCAACCAAACCCCTTGAGGCGTTGAGAGATGACTATCCGGATGCTCAAGTCAACCTGGGCAAATTCGGCAGCGGCATCACCCCAGGAGATATGACCGCCTATGGCCTGGTTGTTCGCGGTGTCAATTATGTCGCTGGCTGTCGAACCCGCTATGGGGAATATGCATATTGTGAAAGCATGCGCTTGCCATCCTATTCAACCGCCAAATCTGCTTTTGCCGGGGTGGCCTTGATGCGCTTGGGGCAGAAGTATGGGACCGATATCTATAACTTGTTGATCAAGGATTACGTTCAAGAGACCCCCCAGTCAATCGGCAACTGGTCAAAGGTCACCTTCAGGAATGCTCTCGATATGGCCACCGGGAACTACGACCAGATCGGTTTCGAAGTTGACGAGTATGGTCCGGTGATGACCGCGTTCCTGGATCAATCTGAGACTTATACCGACAAGATCCGATTGGCCTTCCGCTTCCCCGGTCAGAAGCTCCCCGGTCAGGTATGGGTTTACCATACATCCGATATTTTCATTGTCACCCGGGCGATGAATAACTTCCTAGTACAGAAAGAGGGGAATGGGGCTGATATTTTTAATCTTGTTCGTGATGAGGTTTATATTCCCTTGAACCTGAGTGCCGGAGCATTGACCACGGTACGCACAGACAACAGTCCCAGCGGCGTACCTTTAGGCGGATACGGCCTGTTTTGGACGCAGGATGATATTGCCAAGATCGCTATGCTGTTGAATGACCTGGAGGGCAATATCTCTGGAATACAGATTCTGGAGCCGGGTTTGCTTTCCGCTTCAATGCAAAAGGATCCAAATGACCGCGGCTTGAACACCAGCGGTGTGCCTATTTTCAAATATCGGAACGGTTTTTGGGCAAAAGAATGGACTCCTTCAGAAAACAGACACTATACCTGCACGTTCTGGACATCTTTTATGTCTGGTTACGGGGGAATTACAGTGGTATTGATGCCCAATGGCGCCGTTTACTATTATTTCAGCGATAATGATGAGTTCGCCTGGTATGACGCGGTAAACGAGTCGAACAAGCTCATTCCGATGTGCCCATGAGGGGTATATACTCTTTCGGTTTTATCTTTCCAGCCCCGATATCCCGATGATCGTGATGACAGGGAGCGGCATTAAATACCCTTGCTATAAGCGAAATCAATGACTTTACCTTGTCAATATGAACATGCCGAGTATGGAAAGTACACCGATTGCAGCCATCCACCAATCCAGGCTGCCGATGCGGAGAGGGACGGTCCGGCTGCGGTCGGGACGAAACGCGCGCGCCTCGGCTGCCAGGACGATGTCCTCCGAGCGGTGCAGGGCATTGGTCAGGATCGTCAGAAGGAGCAATTGCAATCCGCGCCACCACTGGGCGCGCATCCCGCCTCGCATCCGAAGGCTGTGCCAGGCGTTGAGGCTCGATTGGCGTAGGTTCGGCAGCAGGTTCGCAGCCACGCCAAGCGAAAACCCCAAACCCTGCAGACCAACACGCTCGAACAGCCCGGCCACCTCGCTGATGTCCATCGAGGTGGAAAGGCCATCCGCTGCCAGGAGGATGACGGCAGCGCGCAATGTCATCTGAAGACCGGAAATTACATTCGCGGTGGAATAGGAGATCCCCCGCACCTGCCGGTCCACCTCGCCATCACCGAACAGTAGATTGACGATCAACAGGATTCCCAGCAGTATCAACCAGCGAGGCCGCAGGATGCGCCGCAGGGAATGGGGGTAAATCAAGCCAAGCAACACCAGACAGATGCAGGCGAAACTGAAACCACTGCGCAGCGGGGTCAGCAGGACGACCCCCAGCGACCAAAAGAAGATCACCAGGTGTCCCAAGCTGCCGACCATTGGCTTGCTCCCTTCGCTCTGGAACAAGGCATCCCGGAGCCTGCTGATCGTCATGGGATGGCGACTATCTCCACCAACATGCGCGGATTCAGCTTACCGCCCTGGTCGGGTACGACCATGCGGAAAGTACCCTCATCATCTCCCAGCGGCTCATCCGCGCGGGCATAGGCTACCAGCACATCATCTGCCATGAAGATAGACGGATCGTAGTTGGCTGAAAAACCATCCGAAGCAACTGCTTTTACTGCTGCAAGTATCGTTGGGTCTGTGCCGGCATCTTGCAGCAGGACCTTCAACGGCACACCAATGTAGACCACCCCCTTATCCGAGGCTTGCGCGCTGCCCAAGGCTTTCAGGTCGTCCACAGTAAAGGTTTTTTCGAGCGCACCATTGGTAACCTTGAGCACATCGCCAGATGGGGTAGCTTGTTTTGGGGCGCACGCAGCAAGATCCAGCGCCAGGACGAGGATGACGAACAAGAACCGTTTCATTTTTCGAACTCCATTTCCATGTATTTGATATCAAGCTGACGTGGGGGAATGTTTTCCCAGGCGGGTGCTCACCAAATTACCCAGACTCCAGGCCAGCCATCCGCCCAGCGCGCCAACAGCCAGATGCAGCAGCACCAGCGCCAGGATGATCCACATTGCAGCCTGGCTGCTCAAGCCAAAGAGACGGCTACCCAGGTCGAGCGTATCCAGCCAGATGGATAGCAGATCGCGGCCGAAGATCAGCAGCCCGGTGACGAAGGGTTGGATCAGGGTCCACAGGGTCGCGCAAGCGATGGCCAGAATGAAGGCAAGCCGCGTCGGTTTCGGGAAGATATCCAGGATCAGTTCGGCGACCAGCGCTTCGGTCAGAATGCCGATCATCGGGCCGATCACGATATTGCCGATGCTGAACAGTTTCAGCACGGTGGCGATCACCCCGATGAAGAAAGTGGATCCTCGCTTGGGGACGAACAGGCGTCCAATCAAGGCGACCAGCAAGCCGATCGTCGTAAGGGTCAGGCCGGTCAGTGGGATCTTTATGGCGTGCAGTACGGACCCCAGGCTGATCTCGATCACTCCCCACAGCGCACCGAAGACGGCCATGATCACAAGTTGACGGGTGGTGAATTTCATTTCACGAATTCCTTTCTTTATGATGATATTATCGGGGTGGAACATCAGAACGATCTTCCCTGAGTGAACGATCAGCACCCGATTGCAACGGATTTGTCGTGAGCGGTGTAGGTTCTTGCTCTACCGGATTGATTTGGCCATCCAGCAGGATTCGTCCAGCACCCATCAGGATGACCCGCTGGGCGTAACGGTGAACCAGCTTGTAGTCGTGGGTGATGAGCAGAATGGTGGTTCCATCATGGTTGAGGCGGAGGAGGAACTCCATGAGTTGCTGCAAGTGACGCCAGTCCTGGCCAAGGGTGGGCTCATCCAGGATGACCATGCGCGGATGCAGCGCCAGGCAAGAGGCCAGCGCTGTGCGCTGCTGCTGGCCCATGGAGAGCGATAACGGCCTGCGGTCACCCAAGTCGAGCAGGTCGGCGTTGGCGAGGGTCTGATGATGCCATTCAGGGTCGAAGCAGCGATAGTTGCGCGGCCCGAAGGCGATCTCCTCGTCCACCGAATCGGTGAACAACTGGTCGGTCGGATTCTGGAAGAGCAGGGCGATATCCAAACCGGGGCGCGGCCGCGTCTTGCGCTCGAAGAGCAATTGTCCGCTCATTGAATGGATCAATCCGGCAGCAGCCAGCGCCAGCGTGGATTTTCCCGCGCCGTTATCACCCACCAGGGCGGCGAACTCGCCAGGGTAAAATTTGAGATTGACCTCGTGGACCGCGGCGTGGCCATTGTAACCGGCAGTCAGGTCTTGGAATTCGAGCAGGGGTTGCAAACCGGCAGGAGGCTTGCCATTCGGCGTAAGCAACTCACCCCAAGACATCAACGCTTCCTCCGTCGGCCGGCGCAGGCCGTAATGATGCAGGAAATCGTGGTCGCCTAGTACAGCGTCGAAGGCTCCCCATGCAGCGACATGTCCCTCGTCCAACACCAGGACGCGGTCGGCGATGCGGCGTACCTCGGCCAGGCGATGCTCTATCAGCACGATGGTCAGTCCATATTCAACGCGCAACCGCGCCAAGGCGTCAATCACGCTCATTGTTCCCTGTGCGTCGAGCGAAGATGTCGGCTCATCCAGGACGAGCACCTGAGGGCGCATGGCCAGGGTGGAGGCGATTGCCAGGCGCTGCATCTGTCCGCCGGAGAGATTGGCCGGGTTTTGCCCGGAAAGATCGCTCAAGCCGACAGCCTGCAACGCCCATGCCGCCCGCGCCTCGACCTCCTCCGGCTCGAGTCCCAGATTGTACGGACCAAAGGCAACCTCGTCGGCGACGCGTAAATGGAAGAGCTGGGTGCGTGGGTTTTGAAAGACGGCTCCAACGCGCTGCGCCGTTTGAGCGGTCGGGAGGTGTGGCACATCCAGACCTGCGACTTCGATTTCACCCTCGATCTCCGCTGGAATGACCTGCGGGATTAAACCAGTCAGGATGCGCGCCAGTGTGCTTTTCCCGCAACCGGAAGGACCGGTCACGACCAGGCACTCACCGGCCTGCACATCGAACGAGATCCCCTGCAAAGCCACCTGATCTGCATAGCGGACGGTGAGGCTGCCCACGTGGATCATTCAGGAACCTCCACAGGATGGCTGGCTTTGATGTGGAGGACTTCACCCCAGGGCCAAAGCGAGCGGGCGAGATCCAAGAGGGCAGGCCGGATGACCACGCAGGCCAGGCGATAACGGCGTGACGCGACCACGCTGAGGCCATTAGTCAGGCCAGCGCCATGCTCCAATTCGAGCGGTCCAAGTTCGTCCAATATGAAAAGATGGCAGTCTCCCAATTCCGCCAGGATGCCATTCCCCCAAACCAGAGTCTCATCATCGAATAGCCATTCAGCAGTGGGTTGACCTTGTTCTGGCGCTTCGCGACGAACGGCCAGGTGCCGCCGGGCTCCGGAACGCAGGTCGCGCAGGTCAATGCCGACCTTGCGATCGCCTTCGAACACCGCTGGCGAAATCAGGCCGCTTGCCAGGATGCCCAGACCGACGGCATGATCCGCTAACCCCAGGCACCAGTGCGTTTTACCTGATCCGCTCGGTCCGCTGAGGATGATCAGTCGACCTATTGCTTTTACAGATGCAAAACTCGCCAGGAGAGAACCTGGCGAGTCAACCAAACCCTGCACAGAGTGTTCTCCTTTCCAATTCCATCCCATGACGGGATTTCGGGAGGCCAGCGCGTTTCCTCGCTGACCCTGGCTCACGAAGGAGCTGTCCATCCAACCATGGCTGGGCTTTAGGTTGAATGGCTCGGAGTATGGAACTATTATAACTGATTATTAGGCATCACTTTGCCTTTTTCAAGACTGCACCTTGATTGAACCGGCCGGGTTTTGCTTTTCCATCACTCTCTGCCAGGCTCATGAACATGCCCGCCTGTTCGAATTCGCGGTTATCCCGTGCACCCGGGGCTATCACTGGTTTCCAGATAATTCTCTCCCCCACTTGAACAGGAGGTAAAAAAATCCCTGCCAGTTTCCTGACAGGGCGTTGGGTTTTACAGCGATCAGGCCGCTTGGGTTTGCAATACGGGCCGAAATTTATACCCGTACACCAACATACCGCGCTCGTCGCCATCCTGGCGTAATTTGCGCGTCACCATTTCGACCGGCATGCCTATCTGGATGGGCTGGTCACCGACATCGGTCAACTGCGCTGTCACCAGCGGACCTTCGGTCAGCTTGACCAGCGCCACGGTGTAGGGTGCGTTTTCTTCGTAGCCGGCGGGGGGCTCATAAATTGTTGTATATGAATACACTTCACCTTTACCGCTGAAAGTGTAAGCGGTCTTGGAATCCTGGCCACAAGCAGGGCATATATCGCGTGGCGGGAAGATCTTGGCTTCGCAGTGGGGGCAGATTTCACCCACCAACCCGTAGCGTTGACCTTTCAACCGCCAGTGTCTTGGTATTTCCATTTGACTCCTTATTCCTGTCTTCGAGCTTAAATTCTAACTGGAGAGACTATCAGGAACTATCAGACTTGCCGGCAGTTGTGGTTTACTCCATCCTTTCGAGGATATGGGTGAAAGAGGTGGATGCAGGTCCACCGAGCGATTGGATGAGCGCATAGCGCGCTCCTCTCACTTGGTTCGCTCCCGCCTGGTACCGTAACTGGGTCACCGCTTCGACAGCCTGGTATACACCCGTGGCTCCGCCCGGATTGCCGCGCGCCTTCAGCCCGCCGAAGGTGGCACAAGGGATCTTCCCGTTCAAAGCAGTATCCCCATTTTGTGCGAGTTTCCAGCCCATGCCGCGTTTTGCAAAGCCGACCGCCTCCAACGAAAGCGCCGCATGGATTGAAGTTGAGTCATGGTACTCGAATAGGGAAATCTGAGCGAGGGTAATGCCGGCCTGCTTGATGGCTTTCCATGCCGAAAGCTGAGCTGCCTCGAACCAAAGGGGATCTCGCCGATCGTGCAATGCCAGTCCGTCACATGCAGCTGCGGAACCGGAGATGCGCACCCGGGGGTGTGGAAAATCCGGTGGCAGGAGATCACTACGGGTAAGGATGAGCGCAGCCGCCCCATCTGCATTAGGGGCAATGTCGAAAACGTTCAGCGGTTCGCTGACCATTTCCGCTTTCCGGTAAGTTTCCAGTTTTATTGCCTTCTGGAACATGGCGTTGGGGTTGCAAGCGCCATTGGAGTGGGCGGTAAGGATGAAACCTGCCAGTCCATCCGGTGGGACATCGAACTCATGCAAGTAACGGCGCATCAGTAGCGCGGCTTGGGCGGTGGGTGTGAGACCGTGAATGGATTCAAAATCTCCATCGGATGTGGTTGCGAGGGCAGCTTCCACACCGGACCCGATGCAATCAGTGAATTTCTCCACGCCGACCACCAGGACAACATCCACGAGGCCAGATTTTACTGCCAGGTATCCCTGACGGAGGGCTGCACCACCCGAAGCTCCCCCGGCTTCGATGGTAGCTGCTTCAATTCCAGTGCTGAGCTGATCGTCGTCGAAGCGCAAACCAGCGAAATCAACCAGCAAAGTGCCAAGATGTGCCTGCTGGGAAAGGTTTTGGGAGAGCATATTACCGACGAATAAAGCCTGTGGACGCAATCTGCCGGAATCGATAATGGCAGTTTCAATGGCTTTGAAAGCCAGTTCGCGCAGTGATAAGTCCCAGAGTTCGCCTACGGAGGTTTGGCCGATGCCTGCAATAATGATGTCTGTCATGGCAATCGCTTATTTCATCGCAATCTTTCCACGATAACGTACATAGGTCGCATAATCAATTTCTGTGCGGCGGCTGATGTAATCCTGTGTCTTTGGAGCTCGTTCACGGCGTTCCGACAGCTTATCTGTGACGCGGATGTCGAAGGCGTCGGAACCGGCACCAGATCCGAACGAGACCAGCAGGATGCGGTCACCGGATCGGGCAACGTCCAGTGTGGCGGTCAGACCGACCAGCGCCGCTCCGGCATAGGTGTTTCCAATAACCGGAGCGAGCAGACCTGGCGCGATCTGTTCCTCGCTGAATCCGAGCATACCGGCAGCCCGCTGCGGAAATTTCGTGTTCGGCTGATGAAAGATCGCCCATTGGTAATCTTTTGCACTCGTGCCGCTGGCTTCCATCAGTCTTTGGGCAGCTTCGCGAATGTGTTTGAAATAGGCAGGTTCGCCGGTAAAACGGGAACCGTGTTCCGGGTAACGCTGGTACTCGCGCCGCCAGAAATCAGGCGTATCGGTGACGTAGGAATATGAGGCTGCGATGACTGCCAGCGATTCCCCTTCCGGACCGAGGATAAACGCCGCACCACCCGCAGCTGCAGTGTATTCGAGCGCGTCCCCGGGTTTGCCTTGAGCGGTGTCCATGCCGAGAGCCATGGCGTAGCGCGCCATCCCCGATCCGACGAAGCCCATCGCCGCGACCATGGCTTCCGTGCCTGCCTTGCAGGCGAACTCCCAATCCGCGGCTTGCGTGTTCGGCACGGCACCGATTGCCTCGGCGACGATGGTTGAGGTTGGCTTGACCGCGTACGGGTGGGATTCGGAGCCAACCCAGACGGCGCGCAATTCGACCGGATCGATCTCTGCCCGCGCCAGCGCGTTTCGCGCAGCCTCTATGGACATGGTTACCACATCCTCATCCAGCCCGGGAACCGATTTCTCTTTGATCGGCAGGCCACCTTTGCCACCGGTCCAGACGCGTGCGACTTCTTTGGCTGGGAGTCGGTAGCGAGGTATATACGCGCCGTAGCCAATGATGCCGACGGGTTTATGTGGTTTTAGTAGTGTTTGGGATGATGGAGGAGTGGTCATGTAGAATCCTCATTGGTTTCTTTTTATACTCTCGAAGAGTTGACAACGAGCCAGCGCGCTACGAATGAAATCCAGCGTTTCGTTCACATCCTCTTCTTCTGCTTGCAAGTATGGGTTTTGCCGTCCAACCCAAGCCTGTTCGATCAAAGGTCGCCAGCGCTGATCTAGCTTCTCCTGCGCCCATTTCGCCGCAATTTGTTTCGATGTGACCGAGGCATGTTCGAGCGTATAAAGGATGCGGCACAAGGTAAGTACGATGTAGGCCTGATAACCGCGACTGGAGATCTCTGCCTGATTGTCGAGCAGTGGAGCTGCCCAACCGTGCAGAATGGCCGCGGATGCCTCCTGTAACTCTTTCGCTGAGATAGGGCTGATCAGATTACATGGGTCGGGACCTGTCAAAGTTATACCATGTTCTCGTAAATTTTCACGTAACAACACCCATCCACCCCACCAGGCATGGCTTGTGAGGGCATCTGCGATGTACATCCTGTGGAGACGCTGTCCCCGGCCGCGGTCAATGAGAACATGCAGTCCATGGATGGGATCATACTTCCGAAGCGCGGCTTGTGGTATGTAAATACCTTCCAACTGCGTGGCGCACCATATGTCCATGGAGGCAATGCGTTGGTGTAGGATATCCAGCGCAGCGAGGAGGTCATCGGAGAGCACCGCCTTCGTGACAACGACGTAATCCACATCGCTAAGGCGGTCGAAGCTGCCGCTGGTCAGGGAACCGCAGAGGTACATACCGATGATTTGATCACCGAGGATGGGTTGGATGCCGGTCAGCACTTCGTGAAGAATGAGGTTGACCTCGGGGTAGGATGTAACAAGCTTTCCGTGGGACATGAATAACTCAGGCGGAGAAAATTTTTTACAACGATGCTGGAGTGGCGGTTGTATCTGTTCCCTCATAAAATCATCACAGAAAAGCGAGGGACTCTCTAACACGGTTTCCATTGTGTATTGCAGGGAAGCTTAATAACCGCCTCTCCTGCGCGCTTAATGAACACGCAGTCACCATTGACATAAAATTCTTTTAGAAGACGAATGGCTTGGCCTCCGCCATGTTGAAAGGTTTTTACAGTTTTCATTGTTTGCTTTCATAATATACCATCCGCATTCTACGCATTGCATGGTCTTTGCTAAGCACGTTTGAACGTCAGACATTGTAGCCGAAATCTGGAGAATTCGGACTCTGAAGCGTAAATCCTGTCTACTTGTCTACCTGTTTTCCGGTGTCCTTCATCACCAACTCCTCTGCCCGGTCGCTTCGCACCACCTTTTCCGCTACCATCCGCGCAGCGATCTTTTCAATCATTTCCCCTTTCGCCCCCGCCGCAATCGCCACCTGCCGCGCATGGAGTGACATGTGACCGCGCTGGATGCCCTCGGTGGCGAGAGCACGCAATGCGGCGAGATTTTGCGCCAATCCTACCGAAACAATGATCTCGGCCAGTTCCGCTGCTGTTTTCACGCCCATTAATTTAAGCGCGGTCTTTGCAGCAGGATGAACTTTCGTCGCCCCGCCAACGATGCCCACCGCCATGGGCATTTCCAAGGAGCCAATGAGATTGCCATCGCCATCCCGTCCCCAGCTTGAGAGGGAGGTGTATTTTCCCGAGCGCGCCGCGTAAGCATGTGCGCCGGCCTCGACCGCACGCCAGTCATTGCCGGTGGCGATGACAACAGCATCCACCCCATTCATGATGCCTTTGTTATGAGTTGCGGCGCGATATGGATCAACGGCGGCAAACGCCCAAGCCTCTATTATGCCATCTCGGACGCTTTCACCGGAGAAATCGCTGAATGCCAATTCCTTAACTGGTAGTGAACAGTGCGTCCGCGCCAGCCGTCGGTCGGCGAGGTTGGACAGGATTTTCAGGTGAACGCGCCCTTTGGTGATCTGTTCAATGCGGGGGGCGAGCCTCTCGCAGGCAGTGTTGACAGCGTTGGCACCCATAGCGTCACGAACATCGTAATTGATATGCACCACAAGAAACGCGCCGATCGGTGATTCTTCGATGATACGTACTTCAAGATCGCGCGCGCCACCGCCCAGTTTCTTCAACACCGGGTCAATCAGGTCAGCTTCTGCGAGAAGCTCAGCCTTTTTCTCCAGCAACTTCATACTGGCAGACATCAAATCGGGCACCTCCAGTACCTGCATCTGGCCGATCATCTCTGGCGGCGAGGTTTCAGCGTGAAACCCACCATTGGCGCGCACCAGCTTTGCCATAAACGAAGCCCCGGCCACCACTGAAGGCTCCTCGATGGCCATCGGCACCAGCACCTCACGCCCGTTGATGACAAAATTCAACCCGATGCCGAGCGGCAGGTCAAAGAGACCGATGGCGTTCTCGATCATAGCATCAGCCTCTTCGGGGGTAAGCCCGCCTTTCAGCGTGAAGGAGGAAAGCTCGACCGCAGAAAGGTTCACGGCGGCGGCAATATCCGAGAGGCGTTGTTCAATAGGATGATTGTAATAACCGGGGATGCGGGATGTGGTCATACGCCGATTCTATCAAACCCATCTGGCAAAAGCTATCAGGCCTCCATACCTGGATAGAGACCTCATTCTCCAGCTCAACTAGGCGAATGTGGATATATCGGGTAAAATTGTCCATATTGAATTGGTTGTCCCATGCATCTGACACATGAGCAGTTGCAAGATCGGTTGGTCGCGTTACATCGTGCGAGCCTCGACCTGGTAAAGGACGTCTCGCTCCAAACGCTGTTGGAACGTATCGCTTCCCTTGCCCGTGAACAGGCAGGGGCGCGTTATGCCGCGTTGGGTGTATTGGATGACCAAGGGAATCTCAAGCAATTCATCACGGTGGGCATGACGGCCGATGAGATCAAACGCATTCCGCATCCACCTGAGGGGAATGGGTTGATCGGGACTCTTATGAAAGGTGGCGGGACGATCCGCATCCCGGAGATCGCGGCCGACCCGCGCAGCGCGGGTTTTCCTACTGGCCATGTTCACATGCGATCTATGTTGGGTTTACCCATCCGGGTTGGGGAGAAGCAATTGGGGCAAATATACCTGACCGAAAAAAATAACGCTCCTGAGTTCACAGAAGAGGATGAAAAGGTCATCGAAATACTGGCGGCTTACGCCGGTGTTGCCATTCAGAACGCACACCTTTACGAGGGCTTGCAACACCACGATCAAACGCTCGGTCGCCGTAACCAGGACCTGGCGTTACTCAACCAAATCAGTTCAGCGTTATCTTCCACTCTGGAATTGGATGAAATCCTGAATACAACGTTGACTCAACTGATCGCCCATTTCAAGGCAGAAGCGGGTGAAATCTTCTTACGGGAGGAAGATGGCCGGACCTTGCGTCTGGTTTTGCATCGTGGGCAGGCTGCGGAAGCGTTTTGGACTCGCAGCCGGTTTAAGATCAGTGAAGGTTCGATCGGTCGTGTGGCAGAGACAATGCAGCCGGTCATCAGCAATAATCTCCAGCATGACAAGAATTTCCTGCGCGAGGCGATCGTACGAGCCGGGTTCAAGCAACTCGCCTGCATCCCATTAACAGCGCATGGTGAGCTGGTTGGCGTGCTCAGTCTTGCATCCCGCAGTCGAAAACCTCTCGATGAGGATGATATAAAACTAATGGTTTCGGTTGGTGCAGGAGCGGGGACAGCCATCGAGAATGCCCGTCTCCATACGAACGCCCGTCGCATTGCCGTGCTTGAGGAGCGCCAACGCATTGGCATGGATTTGCATGATGGCGTCATTCAGTCCATCTATGGGGTCGGGATGACATTGGAGAATGCACGCCTGCTGATGCACGAGGATATCCAGCAGGCTGATGAGCGGATACAAAAAGCCATAGACGATTTGAATCGCACCATTCGCGATATCCGTACATATATTCTCGACCTGCGGCCGCGCGACTTGCGCGATGATGGATTGATGGAAGGGCTAAAGCGATTAACCACTGAATTTCAACAGAATGCAAAGGTGGAGCTCTTTTTATCCGGTCCGAAGAGCGATCATCTTGGTGACCTGCCGCAAAGCCATGCGCTGGCTCTGTTTCATATCTGTCAGGAGGCACTTGCAAATGTTGCCAAACATGCGCGAGCCATGAAAGTGACCGTGGACCTATGGTCATCCTCTGACCGGGTGCTGCTCGAAATCCACGATGACGGATGCGGTTTTTATGTGACAGATACCAACAAGATGGTGGGTCATGGCCTTGCCAATATGCTTACGCGTGTCCATAATATCGGAGGCGATTTGGATGTCTCGTCTGCTCCGGGGGAGGGGACGACCATTCTTGCATGGGTGCCGCGCTAATTTAAATATAAAGGGAAAAGTTGCTTAAGCGCTTAAGGGGGCATAGCGAAACCCAGAAAAATACGTTTCACATCTACTCGTTGAACGCATTGTACATTCTATTATTTATTAAGGTTGGAAGGGCGATGTTGCTTTCAGGGTTAGTGGTTTCAGGTTAGCCCAATATGTGGCATTATTAATCACGGATAAAGGTGTCTATGGTGGCGAACAAGCGTTCGGGTTATCCTGAGAACCCGGGATCATGTGTCGCATTTTTTAAGGTTCAAGCTCCCTTAAATAATTGTAAGTTTTTAACCAAGCGTAGGTTGGGCGTATAGCAATGCGGTCTTTTTTCTGCTAGAATACCTTAGCATCAGGGGTAGTCCACTACCCTCCCCAAATTAGGTTAAGCATTGTCATAGCAGAATGACCTCCCACTGTCCAGTAGTGGGCAAGTATTTCTGTACCTCATTGCCAAACTTCCGGAGGAAAAATGGATGTAGACAGAGCTTGGCAGTCTGCTCTCGGGCAGCTCCAGATGGAAATGCCAAAGGCATCCTTCGATACATGGGTGCGCGATACCAGGATTGTTGGGTTCGAGGAGGGGGTCTGTACGATTGGCGTTCGCAACGCCTATGCCCGTGACTGGTTGGAAAGCCGGCTTTCCAGTACAGTGACTCGTCTACTGATGGGTATCATGAATCGGGATGTTGATGTGCAGTTCATCGTCTCGCAAAATGGGGGCGAATCGCTTGCAGATCCTGCGCTGGTTAATCTTGACCCAGTTGAGTCCCTGGCTGAGGCGAATGCACCAGCACCTAATCCTCGTAGCGCGACGCTCAATCCCCGTTACTCCTTCGGAAATTTCGTCGTCGGTCCCAATAACCGGCTGGCGCACGCCGCTGCGCAAGCTGTCGCTGAGAATCCTGCCAGCTCGTATAACCCACTCTTCCTTTATGGAGGCGTCGGTTTGGGTAAAACTCACCTTCTACATGCAATAGGAAATAACTGCCATGAAAGAGGGTTGAACGTTCTCTACGTTTCGAGCGAGGAGTTCACTAACGACTTGATCAACTCCATCCGCACGCATACAACCCAGGCTTTTCGGGAAAAGTATCGCTCGATTGATGTGTTATTGATTGATGATATCCAGTTCATCGCTGGCAAGGAATCCACTCAGGAGGAATTCTTTCACACCTTCAATTGCCTGCACGGACAGAACAAGCAGATAATCATCTCTTCCGATAGACCGCCCAAGTCTCTGGTGACGCTGGAAGAACGTCTTCGGTCGCGATTCGAGTGGGGACTGGCCGCGGATATCCAACCACCCGATTTGGAAACACGCCTGGCAATACTACGCGAAAAGGCTGAGCGCGCCAATCATGTTGTCCCTGCAGAGATCATAGACCTTATCGCACGCCGCGTGCAATCCAATATCCGCGAGCTGGAGGGTGCCTTGAATCGCATTGTTGCCTTTGCAGAATTGAGCGGCATGGCGCTGACGCCTCAATTGGCAGAGTCAGCACTGGTTGACCTTTTGCCGCAGCGCGGTGACATCAAGCCGGAATCCGTGGTCGATGTTGTAGCCCGTTCTTTTAACCTGACCGTCGAGCGGATGCTCAGCCCGGACCGCTCACGCAATGTGGCACTGCCGCGCCAGATCGCCATGTACTTGATGCGGGAGACGAACGTTTCACTGCCACAGATCGGGCAAGTCCTGGGCGGACGCGATCATACAACCGTTATGTACGCCTGCGACAAGGTGGCTGATATGCTCGAACGCGATGACCAGTTGCGACGGCAGGTGGTGCAGATCAGGAACCGGCTTTACGGGCAGGCGGCGCCAGTGTGATGGTTTATCCTATTAGGGAGTGGGCGGATAGCATCAAGGTCCGTCTTGTTCCATGTTAACCCTCGTAAAATAAAACTAACCGAATAGGGCGAAGAGACCGAATACGAGGATGATAATGCCCGAAATACGGTTGACCCACCGCAATCTTCCTTCGTGGAACCTGGTCCGGAAGAGGCTGACCAATCCGCTCAATAAAAGCCACCAGCAGGCCGAGCCTAGGAATACACCAGTGACGAGTAGGGAAGCATGGAAATAGTTACCCTGAGAATTAACTAGTCCCAAGCCCGCGAAGATGGCGGCAAAAGAAAGGATGGTCATCGGGTTGGTCAGGGTAAGGAAAAAAGTCGAGACGTACATGCCTGTCAGACTGGTTCCCTTGATCGCGATGGCTTGTTCAGCCGGTTTCGAGAAGAAAGTCTTCACCCCCAGATAGCAAAGGAATATCCCGCCAAAAAACCGCAGCCAGGCTTGTTGCCCAACCAGGATGTCGGAGATTAGGGTCAAGCCGAAACCGGCGACGCAACCATAGATCGCGTCCGCGCTTGCCGCGCCGAGACCAGTGAGAAGCCCGGCTGTGCGTCCCCCAACTAAAGACCGGCGGATGCAGAGCACGCCAATTGGACCAACCGGGGCGGCAATCGAAAGGCCGATAAAAAAACCTCTCAATAAAAAATTTATACTCATGTGAATCCAATCCTGATTTTATGCCCTCTCATGTCCTCATTAACTCGGCAATCATTTCTCCCAACCTTTCCAGGGCGCGCTCGATGGGGTAGGACCACTCGGCAGCATTGAGGCGGATGAAATTCTGGAATTGGTGCGTGGCAGAAAAAAGGTGGCCTGGTGTGAGCGTAATGCCGCCTTTCAATGCCAGCGAGTAGAGCTCAAGCGCATCCACAGATACGGGCATCTGAACCCACAACACAAATCCACCGGATGGACGCGTAACGCGCGTCCCGGGGGGAAAATAACGCATCACTGCCCGGGACATCAAGTTTACATTACGAGCGTACTCCCTACGGATGTGCCGGAGATGATGCTCGTAACCGCCACTTTCCAGAAACTCGGTTGTCACCATCTGGGAAAGGGTGGCTGTGGCGAGGCTGTTCGTCACCTTTAACCATTCGATGGCAGCCTTGAATGAGCCAGCGGCCACCCATCCCACACGCAAGGCGGGGCTGATATCCTTGGAGAATGAGGAGCATAAAAGCACCAACCCCTTTTTATCGAAGGCCTTGGCGACAATTGGCCTTTTTTCGGTGAAGTAAAGTTCTCCACAAACATCGTTTTCAATTAACGGAATTTCGTGGCTGGTCAAGATCTCGACCAGTTCTTGCTTGTTTTCATCCGGCATGATACTTCCCAGGGGATTGTTAAAATTCGAGATCACCAGCACAGCCCTTACCGGATGGTGCTCGATGGCAAAACTTAGCGCTTCCAAGCTGATGCCATTGCGTGGGTGGGTGGGAATTTCCAATACATGCAGGCCATGCACCTCAAGGCTTTGCAAGGTTCCGAAATACATAGGCGATTCGATGGCAACAATATCGCCGGGCTTGCATACTGCATGCAAGCAGAGGTTAATCGCCTCGATACCCCCGGAGGTGATCACGATATCATTGGGCGATAGGCTGCACCCAGAAAAAATACTTCGCCGTGCAATCTGAACACGCAATGCTTCCAACCCGGGCGGAAGCTGGTACTGGTGGCTCTCTTTACCCGCCTGCCGCGCCAGCGAGGATAGGATGCGATTGAGTTTTTCGGTGGGCAACAGGCTTGGGTTGGGCAAAGCTGCCCCAAGTTGTACCAGCTCGGGGTTGAGCGTGTCCTTCAATACCATCATCACCAGCTCATGAAGACTTACCTGGCTCAGGTCCGGACTGGGGGACGAGATATCTGGCTCCGGCAACCTGTCGAGAAGGTGGTCGCGAACATAATATCCTGATTGAGGCCGCGCAACGATCAGTTCACGGTCTTCAAGCAGGGTATAAGCCTGTAACACTGTGCTGATGCTTACCCCTTGTTGCTGGCTCAAGGCGCGCACTGAAGGGATGCGTTCACCTGGCCGGAAAGCGCTTTCTTCAATCAGGCGCGCCAGCCGATTGGCAATCTGTTCGTAAAGCGGGGAATCCTGGCTGGGTTGATCCATTTTTGCATTCATCGTTTTATTCCTGTTTGGCTCCACAGGTGGGGAGGGTTTCCTGCGAAGCCTCTACAGTTCTTTTGGTTTAATACCAGCACAGTTGATTATACCTGAAACTGTTATGGTTACACTGGCGTTCCTTTGTATCTGTACTTATTTATAGATTTGTAGAAAAATAGGGTTGTCTCATTAACTTGGGGAGGGTTTACCACCCCAAGACTTCCCAGACGAGGAGGTTCGTATGAATCGCACAGCTCATTTAATCAACACGCCAGTTGCCTCTCTCCAGTTGAACCGGCATGGGTTATATCGCATCAACAATTCACGAGCGGTGATTAATGTCACTTGCGATAAAGGTGTCTTATGGTTGACGCAAACCGGCGATCACCGGGATCATATTCTCCTGCCCGGTGATCGGTTCACGGTCAACAAACGCGGCAGACTCTTGGTCGAGGCGATGCAAGTGGCTGCGTTGCACATAGGCAGATAGCCGCCGTGCAATCGGTCCAGAATCTGTGGTATACTATGCGCCGCTCCCGCCCTACCTGAACAGGCGAATCGGGAGCCTATTTTGCCCGGGACGGGCATCGAGCGTCCCTGAGCGGGAGAGCTAACCCGCTAAACTCATTCCGTCCCGCGCCCTGCTTGCAGCGTTGGAGGATGGATAAAAAGGAGAAATCATGGCAGTAGTTTCCATGAAGGCGCTGCTCGAAAGCGGCGTCCACTTCGGCCACCGCACCAACAAGTGGCACCCGGCAATGAAGCCCTTCATTTTCACCGAGCGCAATGGCATTCACATCATTGACTTGCAGCAAACGGTGAAAGCGTTGAACACGGCCTACGCCATCATCCGGGATACCGTAGCGGACCATGGAGTGATTCTGTTCGTCGGTACAAAGCGCCAGGCACAAGAAACCGTCCGCGATGAGGCTGTACGCTGCGGAATGCCCTATGTCACTGAGCGCTGGCTGGGGGGCATGTTGACCAACTGGGCCACCATGTACAAGCGCATCCAGGAACTCGAGCGCCTCGAAAAGATGGTTGAAACCGGCGATATTGAACGCCTGACCAAGAAGGAAGGCTTGCTCATCCGTCGAGAAATCGCCCGTCTTGAAACCCGCCTGGCGGGTGTGCGCACGATGACTCGCGTGCCTACCATGATCTTTGTAGTGGATGTCAGCCGTGAGAGTGCCGCGGTCCACGAGGCCAACCTGCTTGATATTCCAATCGTTGCTTTGGTGGATACCAATTGCGACCCGTCCAACATCGATTACGTCGTTCCTTCCAACGATGATGCCATCCGCGCCATCAAGTTGCTGGTTGGCAAGATCGCGGATGCTGTGTTGGAAGGCAAAGCTCTGCGCAAGGAAGAGGAGCTGGAAACCGAAATTGAAGCTACTCGCGTTGTTGAGACATCTGGTGCCCTAGCCCGGGAACTTCCAATTGTCGAAGCGGAAGAAGAACTGGGAGATGAAGCATTACTTGGCGAAGCGACATTGGCAAAATTATCTACGCGCGAAATTTCTAAATCCGCAGGGGAGGAAACGCCAGCCATTGAGGAAGTAGAAGATAAAGAGAAAAAGAAATCCAGAACCAAGACGAAGCCAGAGGCTACAGCCGAGTCTGTCCAAGAAGAAGTTACAGAGTTGAAAGAGGTATAGTAGGTGTTATGGAAATCACAACCGAGATGATCAAGGAATTACGCGCAGCTACCGGCGCGGGTATTTTGGAATGTCGCAAGGCGCTGGAACAAGCCGGTGGCAAGCAAGATAAGGCGCTGGATTTCCTGCGTGAAAAGGGACTGGCAACTGCAACCAAGCGTGCTGACCGCATTGCTTCCCAGGGCATGGTGGAACTATACTCGCATGGTGGTGGGCGCGTGGGCGTGATGGTCGAAGTAAATTGCGAAACAGATTTCGTAGCCCGTTCGGAAAAATTCCGCACCTTTGCCCATGAGATCGCTTTACAGATCGCTGCTGCTTCGCCGCGTTACATCAGGGAGGATGAAATAACTGCCGAGGTGCTGGAACATGAAACCGAGATCGCAAAAGCGCGTGCGCTAGGTGAGGGCAAGCCTGAGAACATCCTCGACCGCATCGTCGAAGGCCAATTGAATAAATTCAAGGATGAGTTCGTTCTGTTGCGACAGCCCTACATCCGGGATGAACAAGTCACGGTAGAAAAACTTCTACTCCAGATCATCGCCGCTATGGGCGAGAACATCGTCATCCGGCGCTTCCAGCGCTGGGAGTTGGGCGAAAGCACACCCGTAAAATGATCGAAAGGCCAACCCTTTGGTTGGCCTTTTTCTTATGCCCACTAAAAAAGGCATTTTTCACACCAGGCATATTTCAATATGAATAATATGGAAACCACGAATGGCACTATTAGAAAGAATAATTATTCAGGAAGCTCATTAGAATTAGTATCCATTCGTCATATTCGTCAAGTATGTGCCATTTGTGATAAAGTGTTTGGTGGCGAATCCGTTCACAAATCATGGAAAGGAGAGCGAAGCGAATGGCGAACTTGAAATATCACCGAATCCTGCTGAAGCTAAGTGGTGAAGCCCTGGCTGGCTCGGATGGTTTCGGAATTGACCCGCTGCAAGCCGAGGCTATCGCTGGTCGAGTTCAGGGTGTTCACCAAATGGGAGTGGAGGTGGCAATTGTCATCGGAGCAGGCAACCTGTGGCGCGGCAGGCAGGGATTGGACCGTGGTATGGATCGTACAACTGCGGATTACATGGGCATGCTGGCCACCGTAATGAACGCCCTCGCGCTGATGGATGCGCTCGAACGGTGTGGTGTTTACACACGCGTCCAATCAGCCATCGAGATGCGCTCTGTGGCTGAGCCGTACATCCGGCGGCGTGCCATCCGCCACCTCGAAAAACAGCGTGTCGTCATACTCAGCGCCGGCACAGGCAATCCCTATTTCTCCACCGATACCGCCGCTGCCCTGCGTGCCATGGAGATTGACGCTGACGTGCTGCTCAAAGCTACCAAAGTGGACGGCGTCTACGATTCCGACCCCAAGAAGAACACCCAGGCAAAAAAGTTCGATCATCTGACCTATATTGAAGTGCTCAACCGGCGTCTTGAGGTGATGGATAGCACAGCCATCTCATTGTGCATGGAGAACAATCTACCCATTCTTGTGTTGAACCTCTGGGATGAGACCGCCCTGGAGCGCGCCCTTCGAGGTGAAAAGGTGGGGACGCTGGTCTCAACCTAGATTCCCCTCTCTTTGCTTTGAGAGAGGGGATAGAGAGTTGAAAGCAAATTGACACCTTTTGACGGGTCTGCTGGTCATAATTCCATCAGCCTTGTCGATGAGTGGCGTATTTCCGTAATTTAAGGTATCCTTGGGGCAATATTCCGCTGCCAAAGTAATCGGAGGTCACCTTGATAAAGGACATCCTTAAAGAAGCTGAAACTCGGATGCATGTTGCGGTTAAAAAACTGGAAGAGGACCTGGCGGGTATCCGCACCGGGCGCGCCAGTCCGGCGTTGGTGGAGAAACTCCCCATTGACTATTATGGTGCGCCTACACCGTTGATCCAGCTGGCAACCATTAGCGTGCCCGAGCCGCGCAGTTTGCTCATCCGTCCCTTCGATCCAGCCAGCGTCAAGGCAATTGAGCGGGCGTTACTTGCCTCCGACCTGGGCTTGACTCCTCACAATGACGGCAAGCAAATCCGCTTGAACCTGCCCCCGTTGACCGAGGAACGACGCCATGAACTGGTCAAAGTAGTCCACCATCGACTTGAGGATGGACGCGTCATCGTTCGCAACATCCGCCGCGACCTGCACAATGACATGCGTGATTTCGAGCGCGAAAAGCTAATCTCCGAAGATGATCTCAAGCGGGGAGAGGAAGAATTGCAAAAAGTGACTGATCGCTTCATCGAGGAAATCAGCAAGATCGGCCAGCACAAGGAACAGGAGATCATGGAAGTTTGAGCCAGCCATGGGAAACAACGGCAAACCACCTGCGGCGAAAATTCCAGCACACATCGCCATCATCATGGACGGCAATGGGCGCTGGGCGCTCTCACGCGGTCTCCCGCGCCTTGCTGGTCACCGCGCCGGCACCGAGAACCTGCGACGAATCATCCGCGCCTGTGTTGAGTTCGGTATAAAATATCTCACCATCTACGCCTTTTCCACCGAGAACTGGGGTCGCCCCCGCGAAGAGGTGGAGGGACTGATGCACATCCTAGAGAACGTGATAGACAAGGAGTTGGCCGAGTTGCACAAGGAGGGCGTCCAACTGCGCCACATCGGGCGGCTGGAGCGTCTAGATCCCAAGATCCAGGAAAAAGTCCTACATGCTATAGAAATAACCCAGCACAACGAGCGTCTTATCCTCAATGTGGCTTTTAACTATGGGGGACGCGACGAGATCATTTGTGCTGTCCGAAGAATGCTTCAGGATGGGATTAAACCAGAAGAAGTGGATGAGAAGATAGTGGGTAGTTACCTCTTTACCGCTGGCATCCCCGACCCGGACCTGATCATACGCACCTCGGGCGAGCTGCGCATCTCGAATTTCCTAATCTGGCAGGCAGCATACTCCGAGTGGTACATCACTCCCACATACTGGCCCGATTTTGATAAAGAGGAATTCCGCAAAGCGCTGGATACCTTCGCCCAGCGAAATCGCCGTTTTGGAGGTTTATCTTCCACCGCCGAGGAAGCTCCTGACCATGCTTAAACGCGTCCTAGCCGCGCTCGTCCTCGCTGCCTTCGGGATCCCGGCGATCATCTTCGGTGGCGTCCCTTATTTCATCGTAATTGCCGTGTTCCTTGGAATGGCAGCCTGGGAATACGTGCGAATCTTCCACGCCGTGAATCTTGCACCATCCATGCCCTTGACGGTGGGAGGCGTCCTTTTACTCCTGGCAGCGCGGGCGTTCCTCCCGGACCTTGGGGCAGCTGCCCTCTCCATGGTTGTTCTTCTGGCGATGACCTTTCACCTGCTCGCTTACGAGCGGGGTCGCGATCAGGCGGCGACGGATTTCGCTGTCACTCTTGGCGGGGTTGTCTACCTTGGATGGATCGGCGCTTACATGCTTGACCTGCGTGGTTTAAATGGTGGCCTTTGGTGGTTGTTACTCACCCTCGGCTCGGTGTGGATCGCTGATTCGATGGCTTATTTTGTCGGTTCGCGTTTTGGGCGCCATAAGCTATGCCCGCGCCTCAGCCCCAAAAAATCCTGGGAAGGTTACTGGGCTGGCGTCCTCTTTGGGACATTGGGTGGAATAAGCCTGGCTTTGCTCTGGCATCGAGTTGGCGGCTTGAATGTACTTTGGTGGCAGGGTGGCGTTCTGGGCCTGGTGATGTCCATCTTCCCGACACTCGGAGACCTGGGTGAGAGCATGATCAAGCGCCAGGCAGGCGTCAAGGATTCCAGCAACATAATCCCCGGTCATGGCGGATTCCTGGATCGCATTGACTCCTGGCTGTGGGGCGCGATGCTGGGGTATTATTTGATTGTTTGGTTTATTCGCTGAATGGGTGTGTCTTTGGCTTGTCACCCTGAGCCGTTCTTTTCCTAAGGACACCGGGACGGTGTGGCGAAGGGTTTCCTCCCCCGTGTGAGGAGATGCCTCGTCCCGAAAAAGACCGGGATGTTTTCGCTCAGTACGCTTCTAAGCATGACTCGCCATAAAGATGACGCACAGGAGGATATTCATGGAACTCGGACCCACACGTAACCTGGCGCTGGAATTGGTGCGCGTTACTGAAGCCGCGGCGCTCATGGCCGGTCGCTACATGGGGCGCGGTGATAAAAATGCCGCCGACAACGCCGCGGTCGAGGCGATGCGCCTGGTGTTGAATTCCATCCAGATGAACGCAGTCATCGTCATCGGCGAGGGAGAGAAGGATAATGCCCCCATGTTGTTCAATGGCGAGCGGGTCGGCAACGGTAGCGGTGCGGAGATGGACATCGCGGTGGACCCGATCGATGGCACCCGTCCACTTGCCCATGGAACCTACAATGCCCTCTCCACGGTTGCCGTGGCGCCGCGGGGAACGATGTTCGACCCCGGCCCGTTCGTCTACATGGACAAGCTTGCCGTCGGTCCCGCCGCCAAGGGCAGGATCGATATAGAAGCGCCAGTCGAGGAGAATCTGCACGCCATCGCCAAAGCGATGGGTAAATCGGTCGAAGACCTGACCGCGGTCATCCTTGACCGGCCACGCCATGCGGCGTTGATCGCCGAGATCCGCCGCCACGGGGTGCGTATCCGCCTGCTCTCGGATGGCGATGTGGCGGGTGCCTTAATGACCGCCTGGCCGGATTCGGGTATTGATGTTCTCTTCGGTGTTGGCGGCACACCCGAGGGGGTGCTGGCCGCCTGCGGCCTGCGCGCCATGGGCGGTGAGATCCAGGGCAAGCTCTATGCCCGCAACGAGAAAGAGCTGCACCGTGGTCGCGAGCTGGGTTACGATTTCAACAAGGTGCTGCGCATGGACGACCTGATCGCTTCCGAGGATGTCTTCTTTGCCGCCACCGGCATCACTGAAGGCGAACTACTGCATGGCGTAAAATACTTCGGTTCAGGCGCGCGTACCGATAGCCTGGTGGTGCGCGGCCTCACCGGCACCGTCCGCCAGATCACCGCCACCCACCGCTGGGATAAACTCAGCCGTCTGAGCGCCATCAAGTACGAAGGCTTGACACCCGATTAGCTTGACCGTATAATCCCGCCTGCCTCCACCAAGAGGCGAGCTTTCCTCGCTAGCTCAATTGGCAGAGCGGGCGGCTGTTAACCGCTAGGTTCGAGGTTCAAGTCCTCGGCGAGGAGCTATTGGGGATAATGCGCCAAAATGATTTAGCTGACACAGGTGGAAGAATATGACTATAAGCGAAAAAGATTTCCAAGATAAAGTAATTGTTGCTTTGAGGAGCTATAAAATCACTGTAACCGATACAAGTATTGGTGGAAGATTTGACTTGCTTCTCGATGAACAAACGCAAAGATATATCGAACCAAAGATCGCGAGACGCGGCTATAAAGCGCATAAACCAAAATTAAAAGGAATAAGTTTCACAAAATTGCAGGAGAAAGAACTAAGAAAATTGAGTGAACTCCCTATTGTATTTACTTGTGATTGTGATAACCCCGATATGACTTTTATAATTTATCCAAATGAATTAGCTGAATTTGTAAAAAGCTAAAGAGATAAAAAGATATCCGAATATCATTATTGGTATACACCACATGAAACCAACCCCTTTTAATACTTCAATAGAATTGATTATAAAATTCCTCAGAAAGCCAGCCTAACCTGTCGATAACCTAGCAAACCCGCGTTAGGTCTTGATCCTTGATCCGCATTGTTCGAGGTAAGTACCCCGAAGGGGTATCAAGTCCTCGGGGAGGAGCTTTGATATAAGAAAAAGCCATACGCTAATCGCGTTGGCTTTTTTGTTTACCTGGTTTCTCCAACGAACATGTTGTATCGTTTTTCCTCCCCGACGGTAGTTTCACCTCCATGCCCGGATAGAATCCTCGTCTCCTCCGGCAAGGTGAACACCTGCAAGCGGATGCTTTCCACCAGCGTTTCCCAATTCCCGCCAGGAAGGTCCGCCCGCCCGACGCCGTTCTGGAAAATAAGATCGCCGCTGAAGAGGATTCCGGCCTCCTTGCAGTAGAATGCGCAATGACCGGGCGTATGTCCCGGCGTGTGGCGCACTTCGAAAGATAACCCGCCCAGGCGCAAGGATTGGCCATGGGCAAGGACGATCGTGGGCTTCGGGCCTTTCTCGATGCGATAGCCGAAGAGTGCGCCACCTCCGCCCATCTGCCACAGGAAGTGATCCTTTGGGTGGAGGGCTACGGATAGATTTAACTGCTCAGTGGGATTCAACGAATCAGTGCAGGCAGCAGGATTCAGCGCATTGGCGAGCTCCGCCGCGCCACCGATGTGATCGAAGTGGGCGTGGGTGTACCACAATTGCCCGATGCACCAGTGACGCTTCTGTGCCTCGGACAGGATAAAGCGTCCATCCCAGGCCGGGTCGATCACCGCTGCCTCGCCGGTCTGGGAATCGGCAACAAGGTATGCATTGGTCAAAACCGGGCCGAGGGTGAGGGAGTGGATTTCAAGAGTCATGGTTTCCAATGAATTTTAATTTGTGAGTCTACTGAAAAAACTCGTTTGTGTCATGTTGAGCAACCCCCACCTGCGGTGTGGGCAGGTGAGTGAAGCATCTCCGTAGTTAATGAATAGACTCTTCACTCCGGTTTGAGTGATTTCCTCTTTTTTCAGTAGAGCCATTTGTGAATAGTGACCCGCCAGACGTTCAGTGGCAGAGAACAAATCACTAATCACTGTTCCCTAATCAATGTATCGCGCCGTGTAAAAGCCAGGCTGACCATGATTGCCACGCAAATTAGTGCCAGGGCGACCGGAAAGACGCTGACTGGTTCACAGGTATACAGCCAGCCTGCCAGGAGCGGAGCCAGGATGGTCGTCAGCGAGTTGACCGTTTCAGTGATACCGTAAGCCAAACCCATCTGAGCCTGGTGGATGAGCGGTTTCACCAGCGCAAAGATCAACATGCGCGCCGCCCGGTAGCCACCCATCAGGAAGTAGCCGAGACCATACCAGGTGGCATTATCGCCTTTCCAGAGCAGCAGGGCAAAGAACGCCACCGCCCCCTGCGCCAGAACGAACCCCAGCTGTGCGCTGAACTGGCCGAGGAACAGGTTGAGCAAGGCATTCCCCAGGCTGCCGGCTGATCCGATCCAGCCGATGACCGTTAGCGAGAGGCCGCGCTCGTTTTGCAGGAATTTTGGGGTCAGCGGCTGCGGCAGATACATGGCGAACATGGCAATGCAGGTGATGACAAGTAAACCCCAAAAACGCTGGTTGGTGAGCAATTTTGCGGGAGGGTTATCAGGATCATGACCATCGCGCGGTTGGGCGTGCAGGAAGAATAATATGACGGTTGAAACCGTCACTACACACACCGCGACGAAATAGACCGTGCGCAGGCCGAAATGATCTCCGATCCAACCGCCGGTCAATGGGCCGATCACCGATCCCATGTTAAAGGCAGCCGAGGTGAGGGTCATGGCGCGGCCCGGTGTCAGCTTGCCGCGGGCTGCGGTGACATAGCTTGCCAGCGGCGAGGAGACAAAAGCCGTCAAACCATATATCAGCAACCCGATGACGAAAACGGTCAGGGAGCGCGCCAGGGCCATGACGCCGATGGCGATAAGGCCGAAGGTCCAGGCTGCCACGAGCAGGGGTCTCCGCCCGATGCGGTCAGACAGGTAACCAGCCGGTATATGGGATATTGTCATTACCAGTCCAAATGCGCTGATGATGCCGGCGATGGCCATCGTGCTGGCACCAAGCTGCTGCAGGTATATTGGCTGGAAGAGCAGGAACATGCCCTCGCCCACACCCCAGGCGAAGAGCGAGGCGGAGAGCAGGAGCAGGTCGGCTGTCATACGGAGGCAGCCACCCGTGAGATGAAATCAGCTGCCGCCTTGAAGACAACCTGTCGGGTCGGCTCCTCGGTAATGACGTGCCCGCCGCCCTCCACCCACAACATTTGCTTGTCTGTACTGCCGAGGCGATCGCAGATGGATTGCATGCTGTCCTTGATGACGTAGTTGTCATCCCGCGAGTGGATGAGCAGCACCGGCACGGTGACATTGGGCAGCGCAGCATGCATCTCGGCCATCAAGCGGGATAACTCCCAGATCGAGCGCACTGGGTTTTGGGGATATGCCACATGCTGTGCGAATGCCTCTTTATCGAACCAGTCCGAGCCGGGGTCTTCCTGTTCTTTTGGCAGGAAGGGGATAAACCAGGAAATCTGTTTCGCCAGGCGCAGGCGTGGATCATCGGGTAATTTATAAGGTGTGGACATGGCAACAACACCGGCGATCCCTCGGCCATCGCCCTCGCCTGTGCAAGCGGCACTGGCGCAGGCGGTGCGGGCTTGCAGCCTGCCTGCTAATGTCAGTGACAGGACACCACCCATCGAAAGTCCGAGCAGGAAGATGCGGTCGGTGCAGGAATGTAGCAGGTTGTATCCATCCTCGACAGAGGCAAGCCAATCCGTGTAACGTGAGCGGATCATGTCCTCGGGCTTCGTTGCGTGCCCCGCCAGCCGGATCCCGCAGACAGTATAGCCTTGCTGGTTAAGATATTCACCAAGCCAGCGCATTTCCTTCGGCGCGCCGGTAAAGCCGTGGGTGACCAGGCAACCGGTGCGCGCTTGTCCTCCGCGGCCAATGAAGAAGAAGGGTTCAGCAGTTGGGATGAGCATGGTTTTGTAGTTTCAACGTTGGGTGGTTTGGTGGTTGTATGGTCAGGTGTGTTGATTATAAACGCGGCCCGGCGATTTGAAATGGGAGGATTCGATCAATTCACGTCTTTCGATGCTGATATTTCAAGAATGGGCAGGGAACGAGTCTGACCATCCAACACATAACTTCGCTCACCCACCTGCCGCGCGCCCATTTTGATGTAGAAGCCCACGGCATGCGGGTCGGATTCGATCTCGAGCCGCGAAATGCCCAATTTGCGACAATATTCCAGGGAATGGATGAACAAGCCCTTGCCAATGCCCTGACCTATGAACTCCGGTAACACCCAAAGATGTTCCAGGATCGCCTTGGGCTGGCAAGGGATCAGACCATAGAAGGCAACCAGTTCACCCTCGCGCTCCGCAGCGTAAACCACATTTCGGGTGATGAAATCAGGAGTGATGGTCATGCCAGCCATCCAGTGCCTCATCCAACTTTCCGGGTAACCCCAGGCACGCTTGGCAGACAGGGCTATCTCAGTTAAACGCACCGCGTCGGTGGAGGCAGCGCGGAAGATTTCAGTACAACAAGACTGTGTACACATCCAACACCAAATTAACTTGTGTGCCATTAAAAGTGGCCTGGGCGCCATCTGGTGAGAGGATTTCCCCGCGCGTATTCCGGCCAAAGTCCACGGTCAGGCGCTGCGGGTGGGTGGCGTAGTTGACCAGGTGAAACTGCTCCTGCCTGCCCTGCTGCCAGTGTTCCACCAGCAGCGGCGCTTCGCCCTGAACCTGTGGCTTGAAGACCACGCCCAGCGCGGTCAGCAACGACTGTTGCATCTCCTGGGGAGGAAGGATAAAGTACGGCGATTGCAGGAAGAAATGCACCATGCCCAGGCGGTCCAGCAGGCGGCGTGCCCAGCGGAACCGGAAATAGGCACGGTAGGTTTCGATGATGGGGGGCGCGATGAGCCGCGAAAGCCAGGCCTTTCGCCTCAGGAAGGATGGCGGTTGCAACCCCCAGCCGGGGAGGCGCAGCACGTCAATCACTTTGATACCCGTTCCAGGAGAAGGCTGCGTACTAATGACCTTAATCGTTTTATGGGAAGAGCAGCTGACGATACCAGGGTGCTTCGCGAAGTCGCCTGTACAATTTTCTGAATCAGTGGAAAATGCAGCTTGACCAAAGGTAAGAAGGTAGTGTAGTTCTCCGGCTTTCTCTGCCTCGGTCACGACCATCCAGGGAAGGTTCGCCGCAGTAAGGGTCTGCCCTGCAGCGAAGTACCTTGGGGCCATCCGCCCCCAATCCTGCTGAAGGGCTGGACCGGGATACAGGAGGCCGATTTCGGCCATGTTCTGCCGATTTTCATAGAGGGAGGCATGTTCCTCCAGCCAGCGGTGATATTTGCCGATTGCCTCCCGCTGCGGGGCATAACGCTCGGAGGTTAATAATGTAAACTGCCCATCCGCGACGAACTCGGTGCCTTTGACCACCATCGCCGCCTCGCACGCCGCGGCTTCAGCGATGCCCTGCTGGAATCGGCGCGGCGGGTACACATCATCAAAACCGATGCCCTTGTCGTAGGGGTCGGTGCTGACCGGTGTCCCCGCGGCGAGGGCGCGGGCGGTGCGCAGCGTCAGGGCATTGTTGACCAGGAGCGGTGCGGAGTGCTTTTTGTTCTCCCAGCGCGGGAGGCCGTAGTCCTCGATCATCAGCACGTCCTGGATCTTGGCGAGGGCTGCCAGGTCAATGCCGCAAATGATATAGCTGGGGCGCATCACCACGTCGAAATCGTTCACACTGACCAGGATATCAGGTTTGATGGCCCGGGCGTAGCCGGCCAGCTCGGCGAGGGTTTGCGTGACGTGGTCGACGCGCCAGCGCAGGTAGCGATCGGTGGTCTCCTGCCCCGGCGAGAGGTGCAGGGGAATCTCACTGCCAATCTCGAGGCGATAGGCGAGGCGACAGCGCGGGCAGAAGCATCCCGCCGCGCCGAGCCAGGCGCCGCCCATAAGGAAAACCTGGCTGGCATGCCATGGATTGTCGAAAAAGACGCCATCCGCGCCGGCTTCGATCACGCCAAGCACCATCGCCCGCAGATGAGCGCGCCATTCAGGGTGGCGCCAGCAAGCCATATAGCGCCCGGTGTAGTAGTAAAAGGGACGCCCACGCGGGTCATGCGCGTACCAGTCTTTTAAACGGAAGCTGCCTTCCCAAACGTAGTTTGATGTCTGGATATAACCAAAGAGGCGCATCCCGGCTGCATGGTAGATATCCGCAGCTTGGCGGAAAGCCTGCCAATCTTCCTGCTCGATCTCTGGCGGAAACCCCCAATCGTAGGTCAGGTAAGCCCAATCGAAGGCGGCTTCGATTGCCATGCGACGCGCCCCGGTAGGCGTATGCGCTTCGAGGTGCACAACCTTATCAACCGGCGCGCCCATGAACTTGAGCTGGTTCATGCGTATCGTCCCCGCGCCGGCCCACAGATAGACCGGACGATGGCGGCCGGGGGAGAAGGAGTTGGGAGGGAGCATGGTGGTATTAAACCACGAAATGAAAAACCTGTATAATTGGAAAGTATCTGGTGACTTGTGATTCAATCTGGTTTTTCATATCACTGCGACGAGGGCGTACTTTACCCGACGAAGCAGTCCCATGGTGAATGAGGCGATTGCATCGTCCCAGTGTTCCTCGCAATCAAAGAAGGAGTATTTGAGAGAGGCTGCCCTATGCAAAAGGTCAAACTGGAGTGTGACACATGTGGCGCGCCATTGACCGGTGTGGATCGCCCGGGCGTAACCCAATGCACCTACTGTGGCCGGTCTTACATGATTGGGGATAGCGCTTTACCTGCTGGCGAGCCGGGCAGGATGTCTCCAACGGGGGTAAAAACCGGGCACCCTCACGAAACTCCTGCGGAACAGCGTAACTCCCCTCCCAGCGAAGAATTGATTGCGCAAATCAAAGCCATGTTGGCCAATGGAATGGATATCGGGGTGAAGATCCAGGCGATCAAACTCTACCGAAATGGAACTGGAGCAGGCCTTAAAGAAGCAAAAGATTTCGTGGAAGACTTGGCTGAAAGGTGATACCTGTGCGTAAACCTTATCCACAAGTTAGGATGAAAACCGCACCCTTAAACATCAGGGCTCGGAAGCGTGCACTAACACATGGAGAAAATGGTCTCCGAAAACACTATCGTTGTTTGGGCTTCCTCTTTGCTGCTGCCTTGCTGATCGTGAGCTTGGGTGCAGTTGGAGCTGCCCAGGCGAAGTCGAATGCCACTGAATCATGGGAACCGGCTCCAGGTCCGCCAGGGCAGGCGGGGGGAGTCAATGAGATTTCAGGTCAACCGCTGCACATCCTTGTCGGCGCGGATGGCAGTCTCCAGGTCTATCATCAGAAATACGTGAGCGGCGCCACTTTTGGTGACGCCGGAAGTGGCTTTTTCCTAGCCATCGGGCAAACGGTCTATGGGTTTCTGGGTGTCGCGTTCACGCCCATCAGCCAGACAGGACCATCTGGTAGTGGAACGGCGAGCAGCCCATTCCAGGTTATCACCCAGGAGCAGGTCAGCGGGAATGGAGTGGAGCTTCACATCGTCCAGACCGTTTCCTATGTCAATGGGAACAATTATTTCAATGAGAACTGGGAGGTTGCCAACACTGGCAGTGGGACTGTCTGTTTCAAGGCCTACCACGCCGCTGACCTGTACTTTGCCGACGACGATCACGGGATCGGCTATTACGACCCGGGGAGTGGAGCGGTGGGTGGCTTCAACCAGGCCAGGGATTGGTTCATGGTTTTCATACCCAGCCAGCCCGCGACACATTACGAAGAAGCCTATTATTCGACCATCTGGGACCGGGTTGGTTCGGCTGAGAACTTGCAGGATGCAATTGACACGGACTATATAGATAATGGCGCTGCGCTGCAATGGGATGACTGTCTTTCGGCTGGACAATCCACAACTTTTGGCGACCGCTGGAGCTTTGGCGTATCGGAAGCTGAGGCCATCCAGCCAGGTGGGATTCCAGCCTCGGGGCTGGGCGGACCTGCGGAGGCTTTCCGCCAGACCGCGCCACTGACACCCCGTATTACCACCTACATTCCAACCCCGCTCGATCTATCGTTCGACCCGAAGGTGATCGGGACGAACCTGCTTCTCGCGGCCATCGCGATGATCCTGTTCACGATCGCTTCCGAGATCCTCAACCGCACGCTGGCCAGGAACGAACCATTCATGCAACGATTGTTGAAACCTGTTCAGTGGCTGCGTGACAAGGTTGATCATCTTAACCTGAGCAAGCAGATCGGACGTCCGATCTGGTTTGAGTTGCTAAAGCTTTCACTTGTGCTGCTCATTTATGGCTTCGTCTTCTCGCTGCTCGACCCCACCTGGAAGCCTTTCAGCCTGACCGGCCTGTACCTTTTCGTAACGATGACCATCGCTTATGGCCTGGTCGGCATGGCAGATGATATTGCCCAGTGGGCCGCGGCGCGGCATTGGAAGTTGCCTGCCAGCCTGGATGTCCGCCCTGGTAACCTGCTGCTCATCGTGGCTTCAACGGTTTTCTCGCGACTCTTCGGCATCCTGCCGGGTATCATGTTCGGTACGCCCGAAGTCTTCGATGTAGACGAGGCCGCGTTGCAGAACAGGCGCACCGAGAATTCGTTGCTGCGCCTCGCCGCTGGCATCCTCTTCCTGCTCCTCTTCGCGGCATGGATTCCAACGGGTATAACTGCGTTAATATTAAGCACAAACGCCCCGCAATTCCTCCTGGTCTTGGTCGGCGGGTTGGAAAGTTTCCTGCTGCTCATCTTTGCCATTACCGTCCAGAATATTTTCCTGCAAATGCTGGCCCTTCCGAACACTTTCGGGCGGGCGCTGGCGCGTTGGAACAAGCCGGTCTGGGCGCTTGGCTTCCTGGCAGCGACATTCCTTTTCCTGCACACCCTGTTGAACCCGCGTGGCGATCTCGTAAAAGCGTTAGGCTCCACAAGCGTGGTCGCCTTCCTGGTGACGATCTTCCTGTTCCTGGTATTTACCATATTGGTCTGGTTATTCTTCGCCATCGTCAATGCCTTCACGCCGAAACCGGTTGCTCTTCCAGCAGGATATCCAGCTGGCGCACCTGTGGTGAAAAAGTCAAACTGGGGGCTGGGCTGTTTGCTGCTTGCCCTTGTCGCGATGTGCCTGTGCGCGTTCGTGGTCGCGGTGCTCGTGATATTATACATGCGAGGAAACCTGCCTGTTACATGAGATCCTGGTTATTGGTTTTTTTTGAACAATGATTACACGGAAGAGTGCACTGAAAAAACTTGGTTTTCTCATGCTGAGCGAAGCGAAGCATCTCCTTAGTATAGAAAGACCCTTCGCTCACCTGCCCACACCGCAGGTGCGGGTTGCTCAGGGCGACATACCATTTTTTCAGTAGACTCACGCAAGAATCGGATTAACACCGAAAAAAAACTTGAGAAAACCCAGGAAAATCTGTGTCAACCGTGAACAAAAGAAACTCAATAACAATCCATACAATGAAAGGAATGAAACCATGGCGCAAATCCAAGTCTCCCAAACCGGCCCGGTCAAACTGAGCCCGGGTTACAAGACAATCTGGGGCATCGCTGCGCTTGGCTCGGCGATGATCTCCGGCACCTATGGGGCACTGCTGCCCATTTTCTACCAGGATTACCTGGGGCTGGCTGCCAAATGGATCGCGATCGCCTCCGCCATCTACGCCATCTGGAATGCGCTCAATGACCCGCTCTTCGGCTACATAACCGATGCCACGCGTTTTAAAAGCGGACGCCGCATCCCTTACATGAGATATACCGCACCTTTCCTTGCCCTGACTTTTATCCTGGTCTGGTTCGCTCCACCCAGAGCCGGGCAGATCACTTTATTCATCTGGATGCTGCTGGCGATGCTTTTCTACGACACCTGCTACACGATCGTTGGCCTGGTCTATTCGGCGCTGTTACCCGAGGTGACCGAATCCGATGCCGAGCGCAACGGCTTGCAGATTTCCTCCTCCCTCTTCGGGTTGCTGGGGACGCTGCTCGGCTTCATCATCCCCGACCTGTTCCGCCCCAAGGCAGGGACATCACCTTCCTTCCTGCCGCTGCAAATGGCGATGATCATCGTCGGCGTGATCAGCGCCGGGTTAATCGTCCTCACCACACTGAAGGTCAAGGAACGCCCCGAGTTCACCAGGGTGGATAAGCCTATTCCCCTCGGCGCCTCGCTCAAGTTCACCTTCACCAGCAAGTCGTTCCTCATCCTGGTGGCTGAGAACTTCATGGCCATCCTGATGCAGTCACTTCTCCTGGGCGGGCTTTTCTACCTTGCCGATTATGTGCTGAAGATGAACACGATGATCGTACTGGCCTGCGTCTTCATACCGCTCATCATTGGCGTGCCGGTCACCACCCTCCTCCGCCGAAAGCTTGGCGTGGTCGGCACCCAGCAGCTATTGCTGGTGATCGCCGGCGCGGCGTTGGTGCTGCTTGCCTTTGTGCCAAACCAGCTCATCCTGTTTTGCCTTGTGCTGGCCGGATTTGGCCTCTCCGGACCGCAGACTCTCAGTAACATCCTCTTCGCCGAGGTCGCGGATGAGGATGAGCTGCGCTGTGGTGTACGCCGCGAGGGCGCATTCTTTGGCGTCAACGCCTTGATCACCAAACCAGCCCAGTCGGTGGCCCTGGCGATCATTCCCTTCATCCTGGAAAGCACCGGCTTCATCACCCGCGAAGCCAACCAGGGACAGATCTTCCTAAACCAGTCGCCACAGGTTCTTTTTGGCATCAAGGCCATCATGGGTCTGATCCCCGGGGTTGCCATGCTGCTTGGTGCACTCATCCTGATCTGGTTCCCGCTGCGTGGTTCCTACCTGCATAAGGTGCAAAAGGAAGTGCTTGAGCTGCATGCCAGGAAGAAGGCGCAGTTGGAGGGATGACAAGCAAGCCAGAACCACGTTTCCTTGGAGTAAACTTGGTGCTGGGGTTTAAAAACAAATGATGCGTTTCAAAACTTTATTCCTCTACATAATCCTGATCCTTCCTCTCGGCAGGGTTTCCCCGGCCTCAGCTCATGGGCTTACCCATGGCGAAGAAATAGCAGCTCAGATTGTCTCCGGTGAGTTGATCGTCGGGATGAAAAGCAGCGCCAGCATCATCCAGTTGAGCTTGCCGGCCGGTGCTGAGATCGCACGCGCCAGCCACCAATTGAACCGTCTGAATGCGGTGGTACTCAAGGTTCCTTCCGGACAGGAAGCTGCATACGTTCAAAAACTTCTTGATTCGCCGGGCGTCCAATATGCCGAACCGAACTACCTGGTCACGATCGCAGCCATCACGCCGGATGATCCACTCTGGCCACAACAGTATGGCCCCACCCATATCCAGGCGCAGGATGCCTGGACCCTGACCACCGGCACCAGCAGTGTTACGGTAGCGATCATCGATTCAGGCATAGACCGCAACCATCCTGAATTCGCTGGAAGGATTTCCTCAGGCTATGATTTCATCGATGGTGATACCGATCCGCAAGATGAATGTGGACATGGCACTCATGTCTCTGGCATCATTGCTGCCAGTGGGAACAACGCCATGGGAATCGCCGGTATGGCTTGGAATGTCAAGATCATGCCTGTTCGCGTATTGAATGGCTATTGCTTCGGCTCGACCTCCGACATCGCTGAAGCGCTGGTCTGGGCTTCCGAGCGCGGGGCGCGGGTGATCAACTTGAGCCTGGGAACGAGCGCGCCTTCCACGCTGATGGAAAACGGGGTTTATTTTGCCTATGCTCACGGTGCGGCAATCTTTGCCGCGGCAGGCAACGCGGGTTTCCCAACGATCTTCTACCCGGCTGCCTATCCCCAGGTGATGGCGGTCGGGGCAACAGATATAAACGATCTGCATGCCGACTTTTCCAACACCGGCACTGCGCTCGATCTGATGGCTCCCGGCAGCGATATTCTCTCCACCACGCCGTATGGCCCTTTTTACTATGAGACTCTCCTTGGCACCTCCCGCCAGTTTGGAACGCTCAGTGGCACCTCCATGGCCGCTGCACACGCTTCCGGCGCGGCAGCCCTTCTCGCATCCATGCCTCAATTCGATACACCGGATAAGATCTACGAGGCGTTGACCGGAACCGGGCTCGACCTGGACACTCCCGGCCGCGACGATAACACCGGCTACGGATTGATCCATAGTTTCGCTGCTCTCAGTTATACGCCCAGCCCCGCACCGCCGCCTCCACCCCAACCGGTCACCTCCTACGATATCCTCGATTCCCTCACCTGCGACAACCTGGTCCAGTTCAACTGGCAGGCTGCTGCCCTCTCCGGCACCTGGTTGCCAGTCTTCGGGAATGATGGAACCGCCACGGTGGCGCTGCCGTTCGATTTCATATTTGGTGACCAGACTTATTCAGAAATCACCGTCAGTGCCAATGGCTACCTGACCTTTGGCGGTGTGGGCAGCGCGCGGGATAATTTTCTTATCCCCGGCATTGCCCAGCCGAATGACTTCCTTGCCCCGTTCTGGGATGACCTCAACCCTTCAGCGGGTGGTCTGCTCTACCAGGCAACGTTTGGGATCGCGCCAAACCGGAAGTATGTGGTGGAATGGCACCAGGTGCCGCGCGCGGATGGGACCACCGGAAGCACAACACTTACCTTCGAGGTGATCCTGTTCGAGGGCTCGAACGACATCCAATTTCAGTACCAGACCCTGAAGGGAAATGCCAGCGACGGCTCATCCGCCACCATCGGCGTGGAATACGCGGATGGTACTGCCGGGCAGGCGTATTCCTACAATAAAGCCGGTGCAGTCAAGGAAATGCAGGCGCTGCTCTTCCGCCCGTATGCCACCGGGAGCACGCCTCCATCGAACAATTGCAGCACCTATACCCGCCATGTGGATATAGCGGGTGGCTTCTTCGATCCTGCCCCTTTTTGTGTTGAGATCCCCTCAGGCGCACTGCACGGGCCGGCCATCCTGCGCATCCGGGATCTCGCCCGCGCTCCCAGCCCACCCACTGGCTGGATCAGCCTGGGGCATTACGCCGATATCACCCTCTCCTTCTCACCCGACCTGCCGCTATCTCCGATGCCGGAAGCATATGTCTGTTATCACTATACTGTTGGTGATGTGTTGCATGCGGGAGGCCATCCCGAGAATCTGTTCCTTGCTGCCTATGACTCGGCTCGCAAATCCTGGGAGATCCTGCCGACCACGGTCAACCCCGCCCAGGGGTTGCTGACCGCGCGAGCCCCGCATCTTTCCATCTGCAGTGTGGTGACAGGGCAGCCACCTGCGCAACTTCCGGTGACCGGTGCGCCGCTGATCCTGCCTACACTCACCATCCTGGGATGGCTGGTCACCTTCGGTGGCATCCTCCTGACCATTGTACTGCGTATGAGGAGACGGGTGAGAGATGGAATAAACCACAGATAAACACAGATGACTGCACTGAACAAACACGATCTTTTCATGCTGACCCTGAACGAAGTGAAGGGGAAGCATCCCCTCCCCTGAGAAGATCCTTCGCTGCGCTCCCTGGTCCCGCCCGCCGGGGCAGGCAGAGTGATACACCTTTTTTGCAGTGGACACGCCTTTGTTCATTTACTGTCTATTAATTGATACCCACCACGCGTTATTCTCACTCCAGCCATGCATCGAAATTTATTTATATCCTTCCTCAGCCTGTCAGCCATCCTGCTGACCGGCTGTGCTGCGGTTAATCCTGATGGATCGCGCTTATTACCGCCCCAGGTTGAGGTTACACACGTCGCCGCGTCCGTCCCAGGGTTTGCCCCGGGGTTAACAACTTCTCCATTGCTCGCCGCCATTACCACCGGGCCTGCATCCTCGCCATTCCCAGCCCTGACTTTGCAGGAAGCTGCCGCCCGAACCTACGGCAGCCGACTCATTCAGCAGATTGACATCCCGACGATTGGAGTTCACAGCCCGGTCGTGACCGTTGGTTGGCGGGTGGAATGGACGCCGGAAAATCCAGGCGACTCATCTGCCGGGTGGGATTCACCCGGCGCGGCAGTCGGCTGGGTGCTGACGAGTGCCCTGCCCGACCAGGCGGGAAATATCATCCTCTATGGTCACAATAATGTTTATGGTTCTGTATTCAAGAACCTGTGGAAACTTGCTGCGGGGGACGAGATTACTCTGACGACCGGCCAGCGTCACTGGCAATACCGCGTGGACCAATCGCTGCTCCTTCCCCTCCTCGAGGTGGATGAGGATGCCCAACGCACCTACCAGGCTTACCTCACCTCGACAGATAACCCCCGCCTGACTCTCATCTCCTGCTGGCCGCCGGCAAGCAACACCCACCGCGTGGTGGTGATCGCCCACCCTATCCAAATCCCTTAATAAGAAGGAGCGGCGCGCAAGCGCCGCTCCTGGATTAACCGAACACGCGCCTTACTTGTTCGGGAGTGAAATGACGTTTCCGGTTGTTCCGATAACGCCGTTGATGTTGGAACTCTCGAAGCCACTCGCATATGGGGTGACATTGGTGCAGAGAGTTATCCAATTAATGGTAGGTGTTCCAGATGCACCGCTGGTTATGCTCCACGGGAACCACCAGTGGGCATTACAATTGACGACCCAGGCTGCATTCAGGATTTTGCCATCCTTCCAGATGAAGTCATACGGCTGTGCATCGTACAGCAGGGTATGGGCGTAGGAGCTTTGCCCGTAGTCCGTGATGCCAATGTAATAGGTGCCCTGATACCATGGCAGGGTAGCAGGTGAAGCACGCCTGCGGATGGTGATGCTTTCCATCGGCATCCAGTCTGCCCAGCCGCCATCGCGGTTGTAGATGGCATATGGATGGACGAGCAGCGAGCCGGTGCGATCACCCACCGGAGCCCAGTCCGTTCCTTCGGGGCCAACGATGAACTGGTTCGCCACCGGCAGCCAGACATCGTTGTCGAGGTCGGTGTTCTGGCCGTTGAATGAATCCCATTCATATTTCCAGCCCGCCACGTTGGCGAAGTTGCCGTCCTTGTTCGGCACGTAGCCGCGACCAAAGTAGGTCCACATTCCGCCTGTAATGGTATGCGCTCCAAATGCCCAGAAGGTCCACTGGTATCCGGTTGTGTAGCCTGCAAAATTCGTCCAGCCCCAGTAGTTGGCAGCCAGAGGCAGGTTGAGCACTTCGGCATAACCGCTGAAGGTGCTGGAGACAATGCCCGTACCGCGCAGCACGCCGGGTGTGGTCAAACTGGTGGAGCCGGTATATGCCGCGAAAGTCGCGTTGGTGAGAGGCAGGCCGGTGGTGGCGTTGTAGGTGTAGCTAAAAGCCGCACCGCGGTCGAGCAGGGCAGCCACGTTCACTTCCTTCTTGCCAGCCATCGAAGCCGGCCAGCAGGCGCCATCCGTTAAGAGCGGGAAGGGTGAAATCGTCCTGACATCATTCCCGATCTGGGCGTTGGTCTCCGCCGGCTTGTATCCCCAGCGCCGGGCGGCTGCAGCCGAGACGAACGGGGCGGACATCGATGTGCCGCTCAGGTAATCATACCCCGCATAGTAACCGTAGTAGTAACCCAGGTAGAACGGTGTATTCCAGGGCAGGGTGGAGAAGATGTTCGTGCCGGGGGCAGCCACCGAGACCCAGGAACCGTAGTTGGAATAGCTGGCACGGCAACCGTAGGTGGTCGAACTGCCGTCATCTGTGGCAGCCACAGCCAGCACCTTGTCCGGGTAAGTAGTTGAGTAACCAGCCGGGTAACTCGGTGTGCTGGAATTTGAGTTGCCAGCCGAAGCCACCACCAGCTTGTTCTTGGTGTTGACCGCATAGGCCACCGCGGCCTGGACAGCAGCGGATGCGCCGCCTCCCAGGCTCATGCTCAAGATGTTCACGTCGGTGCGATTGGCGCAGAAGGTGATGCCCGCCGCCACACCGAAGTTTGTCCCCCATCCCTGGGCGTTCAGCACTTTCACCGCCACTATCTTGGCGTTGTAAGCCACGCCGGCAATCCCTTTCAGGTTGTTCTGTACTGCACCAATGATGCCGGATACGTGTGTGCCATGTCCATCGTCATCCATCGGGTCGGCATCGTTGTTGACAAAGTCGAAACCCTCGATGATCTTGCCAGCCAGGTCGGGGTGAGTTGAGTCCACGCCGGTATCCAGCACGCAGACGTTCTTCATGGCCGTGGTATTGCCGATGAGGATATCCGCACCAACGTACGACCAGCCCCAGTTGGTCCAAAGAGATGGGTCGTTCGGGTAGGCGGCGATCGTGCTGTTACGCTTCACCGTCCGCAGGCTCTTAAGGACTTCCACCGGTACGGTGAACGATTCCGAACCGGCGCGCCGGGTCACATCAGTGATGGCTTCCGGGCGGCTGGGAGGTTCGAATTCTTCCGGGATGCCGTAGATGTAGTTCGGCTCTGCATACTTGACGCCGGCCATGCCGCTCAATTGCGCAACGAGGGCGGCCACGTCTGCATCCTCGGCGAAACTCAACAAGGCCATGTTGGCGTACTGGCCCACCACCTGCGCGCCCACCGTTGTAGCAAGGGCCGAGGCCTGGGCGGTGTAGGCGGCTGGCTTCTGCCCTTCAGCAAAACCGATGACCACCTCGCCCGGAACGAACTGTGCAGCCTCTTCATCGGTCTGCGCCGCGGCCGGCTGGTATGCGCCGCCCAACAGTCCAAATGTGAAGACGAGGGCGGTGAGAATGTTGACCAAACGTAATGTTTTCATTGTAATCTCCTCTTCAAATTCTTTATCACGGATATCTAAGGTTATTAAATATGGGGAAGATTATCGTTTTGGATTTTCACCTCCGATCATCTATCCTTTCTAAAAAGCATTTGTCACTCGCGATGCTGGTTCGATTCCGCTGCTGGTAACCCTGAGCATCGAGCGGTTTGCAACCAGTTTCTCAGCGCTACGCGTGAAATCCATCGTTCCAAGCCGACCAACCGGCACGGATGGTTCCCTTGTTCATGCAAGCCATTTCAATTTCATTTATCCCTGCTGTAATGATTTTATTACATTTATGACTCCACTGCAATAACTTGCACATTACCAACCGAGAACTGATCGGGGCGGGCTGATCAGGCCATATAGTACTGCGCAGAGGGTATCTGCGAAAGCAAAAAAAGAACGCCCTACCCC